>Ga0255344_1001770_pt1 | contig 27788 bp, 12 predicted proteins | sample wastewater_treat_5_FD_192414 | JGI IMG/M metagenome (GOLD analysis project Ga0255344, IMG submission 192414) | Wastewater microbial communities from Lulu Island WWTP, Vancouver, Canada - plant18 | ecosystem: Engineered > WWTP > Wastewater > Unclassified | place: Canada: Vancouver, British... | reverse complement strand
CAAGTTGTGCCTAAACAAAAAGCAGCCTTTCGACTGCTTTATTGTATAGTAATCAACTATTTTTAGGCTTATGCCCAGACTGCGTAGAGAGTAGCTGTAGCGCCATCTATGGTCGTCAGATTAGATACTCCAGTTGCTCCATTTGTATATGTAACAGTACCAGCTGCTGCTGCCTCTTCCGTTAATGCCCAGCCTTGGAAAGTTAAAGTAGCGTGTGTGAATGTATTGGCTGGGAGGTCATATCCCGTACCGTACTCACAGTTGGTTATTGGATCCATTGTGCCATCTGCATCTAGAGAATTTTTATCAAATGCAATTGTGTATTTAATTAGCTCATATTTTGCATAGAGTGTAACTACTGGATTCATCTGTGCTAAGTTGGAAACAGATGCGTTATTCTCATATACAACTGCGCCTGTTGGCGTAAGCGCCCAGCCTACAAACTTATATCCTGTTTGAGGAGTAAAGCCAAACGCTGTGAGATTATACGAGGTGTCATATGCTAGGTTCGTCATTGCAGCCATTGTGCCATCTGCATGTTCCGAATTTTTATTAAACTCTATTTGGTAAGATGTAATTTCATTGTATTTAGCATAGAGTGTAACTGTAGCATTGTTCTCTGTTGTCAAATTGTTAACTCCAACCGCTTTGTCAGAATAGACTGCATTACCGCTAGATGTCGTTGCCCAGCCTGCAAAGGTGTGTCTTAGATACTGGAAGCCAAACGCTGGAAGTGTGTATGATACATCATAGATACAATCAGTCATGTCTGCCATTACGCCTGTTGCTGAGGCATTGTTAGCATCAAATTTGATTGTATATTTTATAGGCGTATATTTTGCATACAGTGTAATTTGAGAGTTTGCCTTATCGGTCTCAGACATGTTTTCATATGCAATCTTAGTTGTAGCAAATACAAACTGATTTGCAAATGTTACATCATCTATGAACCAGCCATCGAATATGTATCCAGGTCTTGCTACTTGAGTAGATTCAGGTTGTGTTGCATATTCGCCATATGTAATAACTTGTGACGAAATTGCTGGACCACCCTTACTATCAAACAGTACTCTTACAGTCTTAGGTCTGACAATCGCCTGATGCTTTGCCCAATCTCCTAGTCTATATGCACCTATGTTCGCAGTTGGAACAAAGATTAGTGCTGCAGGATTAATTGTGGAATATAACCCTGTTGTTCCAATCTCTGGAGGTGTCACTCTTGAGAAATCAACACGGATTATCTTAGAGCATCCATTAATTGCATTTGCACCTATTGTTGCAACTGAACTTGGTATGGTTAGATTCGTCAGATTTCTCAAGTTAGCAAATGCACTTGTACCAATGCTTTCTAATGTGCTGCCTTCCGCAAATGTTACTGTTTGTACATTGATACAGTTATTAAATGCTAAGTTGCCTATTGTCTTTATTGTATTTGGTATTGTAATAGCAGTTATATTAGTGCCACATGCAGGATTAATATCTGCGTTAAATACCGATGCACCAATGCCGACAACTGACATTCCTTGTATTACACTTGGTACAACTAAGTTCGCTGGAACTACAGCATTCTTAGCAAGTCCTGTTATTGTAACGCCAGCTTCATCAATAGTATATTCATACATTGACCAGTAGGCATAGATGACTGGATATTCTACGAATTGATCCCAGAGTTTATCTGCTACTGGCATGAAGTTAGCTTCATAATATTGTGTACCAACTCCATTTTCGCTAGCAAAGAATCCCTTGAAAATGTAGCCGTCTCTTGTCATTGTATCAATGTATGGCATGAGTTCATCAAAGGTTACTACTGTATTGGTTGGCGTACTAGCACCTGCCCAATTTAGGGTTAGGTTGTATTCATTAGCTATGCACTTAGAGTAGATGGTAATATCTTTTTCTATAGGTGCAAGCTCATCAAATGGAAGCACTCTAGCAGCCTCTGCATACCAGTCATCAAAGGTATATCCATCAGCGATATTTAGAACTGGAGCAGTTACCGTTGTGCCATAGGTAATCTCTGAAGATGTTGCACCAGGATTAGTTGCGCCTTTGCCAATATCAAATGTTACAACCACCGTTTTTGGACAAATATTTATTGCATAGTCTGCCCAGCCAGGTGCATTTCTGAATGTATTTATAAGAGTTCTATCTACCCAGATCTTGAAGTTAGTCATTCCACTAAAGGCACTAGTTCCTAGTGAGCTAGGTACTGTGGATGAAACAGGCTCTTTTGGTGTAATGTAGATGTTCTTCAATAGGCTAGAATTTGCAAATGCCGATCCTCCAATTGAGGTAACTGTGCTTGGAATTGTAATTGTTGCTATGCTCGTTCCCTTCAATGCATTTGCGCCTATTGTTGTTAACCCTTCAGGTAGATCCAATGTTGTAATGCCTGAGCACCCTTCAAATGCACTTGCATTAATTGTCTTGAAATTATTGCCTTCAGCAAAGTTGACTGTAGTTAGTGCAGTTATATTCTTGAATGCATTTGCGCCCACTGATTTCATTGAAGCGCCAAAAGTTACTGTAGCAAGACCTGCATTTCCTACAAATGCACTGGCGCCAATGGTCTGTACTGAATCTGGGAATGTGATTGATGTTAAAGCACATCCACTAAACGCTTCGTCTCCTATTGTGGTAAGAGTTGAACCAGCCTCAAATATTACAGTATCCAAGGCAGAGCAGCCCTTAAATGCGTTTGCATTTATTACCTGTACACTCGAAGGAATGGTAACTTGCGTCAAATTCTTAGCATCTTGGAACGCCCCAGCTTCAATAGTAGATACCGTATTTGGAATTGTATATGTAAGATCAGCCTTATCTTCTGGATATTTAATTAATATACTTCCATCATTATTGAACAAGACTCCGTTCTCGTCTGCATAACCAGTATTTCCGTTATCGACTATGATGTCTGTTAATGATGTACAGCCTGCAAACAAGCCATTACCTAGAGAGAGTAGTGCTGCTGGTATTGTAACAGTTTCTAGCGATGTACAATTCATGAATGCTTGTGCCCCAATGTCTTGCACCGAATTAGCTATCGTTATATTTGGTAAGCTTGTGCAGTTTGCAAAAGCTAGAGCACCAATACTTGTTACGGTATTTGGTATGTTGATTTCCTTTAGAGCAGTACAGCCCTCAAAAGCATTTGCTTCAATGGTTTCTAAACCGTTTGGTAATACAACTTTCTCTAATTTAGTTGCACCCTTGAATGCTTTAGATTCTATGACTTTACAATTAGATAAAACCGTGTATGCACTAGGTATTAGAACTTCCTTACCGGCTGGATATTGTAATAACGTGTCTTGACTCTCGTTGTATAATACGCCAGCGGGCGATGATGAGTAGTTTAGATTATCTGCGTGAACATTTATCGCAGTTAATTTGTTACAGTCTGCAAAGGCACCGAGTCCAATGCTTGTAACCGATGCAGGTACATCTATTGTTACTAGTTCATCACAATTTTCGAAAGCTTCTATGCCAATGGTCGTTAGCGTGCTTGGTAAAGCTACAGTTGGGCCAACTGGCACACCCTTGAAGGCTTCATCTCCAATGTTTGTAAGGCCTGCAGGTAAAGTTATGGATGTTAAGTTATTACAACCTAGGAATGCTCCTGGCTCTATTGAAGTAACGCCTGCTGGAACCTCAAATGGTAACACTTCAAAGGTCTTTAGCTCTGGGCATCTGATTAGTTTAGTTCCATCTTTTGAATATAGTATTCCATCTACTGCTTTGTAGTTAGGATTGTCACCATCAACTGTAAATTGAGTAAGTTTTGGACAGTTATCAAATGCGCCTGTTGCAATTGAATTTAGTTTTGGACCAACATGTACACTAGCTAGCTCTAAGCATCCGTTGAATGCATCTACTCCAATAGTTTCTACTTGATTTGTGTTTAATGTGGTTATTCCAGTAGCGCCTAAGAATGCGTTATTGCTTATTGTAGTCACGCTGTCTGGTATTAACACAGTTCCACCCTTATATCCATTAAATGCATTTGGTCCAATTGTTGTAATTGTTGCTGGAGTAGCAAATGTTACTTGTCCACTTACATCCTTGAATGCGTTAGCCCCAATGTTTGTTACACTCGTTGGAATGATAGTCGCACCTAAGTTAGTACAGCCACTGAAAGCTTCAGTTTCTATACTGGTAATGCTGTTTGGCATAGTAATAGATGCGCCTTTATATCCCTTGAATGCACCAGTTGGTATCGTTGTTAGTGCAGAGCCGTTTTCAATGACTACACTTGCAGTAGTGCCGTTAAATGCATCACTTGCAATACTACTTACGCTTGCAGGTAAATTAATGGTTAAACCTGTTCCTGTCCAGTTTTCAAACGCATGAGTAGGAATGGTTGTAGTGCCGGCCGCAACATTTACAGTCTCTAAGCTAGCAGGTATTGCAGCTCCTGTATAGTATGACCTACCACCAAAGAAGTAACGTAAGTAAGAGTTTGTCGTAGCGTTGTATGGGTTCTGTAAAGGTATGGTGATTTCTGTTATATTGTTACAACCCGCAAAGGCATCCAAGCCTATTGTCGTAACTGTATTAGGTATTACTACGGTTTCTAGAGCCGTACAGTCTTTGAATGCATTAGGCTCTATCTCTGTAACTGATGCAGGCACTGTAAATGTACTTCCTGCATACTCACTGAATGAGTAAGAGGTTATTTTTGTTAGTGTGCTTCCCGCTTCAAAGGTTACATCTGTAGTAGTATCTGCAAAAGATTGTATTCCTAAACTAGTAACGGTTGAAGGTACAACTATTTCAGTTACATCTGTGTTGAGTTTTGGCGTCTTAGTTGCATCCATTGCAGCACTTTCTATCCTTGTTACAGTGTGCCCTTCAATAGTATCAGGAATTTCGAGCACCCCACTTATTGCAGGATCTGGTATAAAGCCAGTAATTGTTGCCGTGTTATCTGGGTTGAGTTTATATGTATATACTGTCCAGTACGCATAGAGGTCTAAATCATTGTTCTTCAGTTTCTTCCAAACTTTCTGAGAACGTAATGTATCTGAATAGTATTTTTCGCCTGTCGAATCAGGACCAGTGAAGTATCCTCCAAACTTATATCCTGTATTAGTAGGCATTGTAACCTTAGGCATATCATGATCATACTTAGCAGTTGCAGTAGATGTTGTCGGATTTGCGGTACCTCCGTTAATGAAAGTAATTATCGACTCTTGAGGCGTCCATTGTGCATAGAGATTAACTATACCGCCTTGGGCACTAGTCAACTCAGAAACTTGAGCGGTGTTTTCAAATGCCGTACCAGTTCCGTCCGCTTTTAAGTTCCATGTGCGAGTGAAGTCGCCAATTTCCCAACCAGTTAAGCTATATCCGCCAGTTATATTCTTTAAGGTGCGGAGTTCAGTATATTTAACATTTGTTTCTGAATCCATACTGCCATCAACTGAATTTGACGCCTTGGCTGGCTTGTTCTTCATATAGTTAATGGTGTATGTATTTTCTTTCCAGAAAGTATATATATTCTCTAGCGTTGTATTTTTCCAAACTGCTGTACGTGCCATACTTCCACTGTAATACTGTATCCCGCTGCCACCCTCAAGTTCGAATACTCCTTGTAGGGTAAATCCTGTTATACTCGGGGTTTCTGCAGCTGCTGGTACAAGATGGTCATATGTCATTACTACGGTTTGATGCGCAGTTGATGCGGCATAGCTTGGATTGACATTATTTGTGTGCCAAATCGTAACCGTATATGTATTTGGTGTCCATTTTGCATATAACCGGACTTGACCATATGGTACGTGTGTTAAATTACTAACTTCTGCTAGGTCTGCATAGAAAGCACCTGTTCCATCTGCATTTCTAGTCCAACCGCCAAATGTCCAGCCAGTTAGTTCGTATGCATTAAGCGTCAAAGGCTTAACAGGATCGTCGTATGTGAAGCTCTGGTTAGCCATCGTTCCAGTTACGCTATTAGATGCTACTGCAGGTTGATTAGTATCAAATACCACGGAATAAGTGTTCTTTGTCCATTGTGCATATAGCTTCACAGATTCACCGTTATGTGTATTTGTCAGATTCTTTACAGCCGCATTATTTGCGTAATTTGTTCCATCGCCGTTAGCAAGCGTATTCCAGCCCGCAAATGTCCAACCTTTCAGTGTATATGGATTAGACTTGAGATTTTGTTCTATGTCATACTTAAACGATTGTGTCATCAGGTTGCCTTGTACTTCTACTGCCGACGCACCGTCTGGCTTATTCTTTACAAATTCAACTGTATAATCATTACGTATCCATCTTGCATATAGTGGAACTTCAACATCATCGGCAGTTGTTAGATTTTTTACAAGTGCACTATTTGCATATGTTGTGCCGGTTCCGTCTACCTTGGTGTTCCAGCCATTAAATCTCCAACCTTCTAAAGTATAACCAACAGCTGTTAAATTCTTTTCTTCATCATAGTTGAAAAGCTGATTATCCATTTGATTGCCTTGTACTAGATGCGATGCAGCTTCTGGTTTATTTTTCTCAAATCTTACTTCGTAGTTATTTAATGTCCATTGTGCATATAGTGTAACCGTAGCTCCGTTTGTAGAGGTCAGGTTATTTACGTTTTCGTTATTGTCATAACTATTTCCACTTCCATTAGACTCGGAAGTCCAACCCGTAAAGGTCCACCCTAGTAATGTATAGTTGTTGGTGTTCAAGTGTTGTCCTACATCATATACAAAACTTTGATCTCCCGTATTGCCTTGCACTGGTGTAGCAGCGTCCGCAGTTGATGGCTTGTTTTTATCAAACCTAACTGTATAGGTAATTGCTGTCCACTTTGCGTAAATCTCCACGTTGTTTGTAGTTTTTAGCCACTCATTACCTACTACAGGGTTCATGCTTCCATCATAGTATTGCGTGCCTGACACATTGCCTGTACCATCACATGTTTCATAATATCCACCAAATATATATCCCGTCTTGGTAGGAGCAATCGCTCCAGATGGCAGTAATTGTCCATATGTGGCTGTAACTGTTCCAGTGCCCGCTGTTCCACCATTTCTTACTAGTATGACTGTGTATTGCAGAACCTCCCATACAGCTACAAATTTCTTATCGCCTGTCTGACCAGGAGTTATTGTATTTACCTCATTTTGCATTGGGTCTCCATCTAGGTACCACTTACTGAACTGATATCCAGTCCGTGTCGGGCTTACCAGCATAGTAGTACTCTCATAGGTGTATTTTAGAGGAGAACCTGCTCCTAACTGACCACCATTTAGCGTGTAGGTGATGTTATACTCAATAATTGACCATTGAGCGTATAAATCCACTATCCCACCACTTGAAGAACAGAGATTACCAACTAACTGACCATCAGAGTACCCTGTACCCGATCCATCGCTTGCAGTATTCCAGCCTGTAAAAGCGTATCCTGTAGTAGCAAAATCATTAGCTGTTAAATTCTGTTGCTGACCATAAGTAAATGTCATTGGATCCATATTACCAGTGACAGCACCTGCCCCTGGCTGGTTCTTCAGGAATTGTACTGAATATGAACAAGCCTCAAATACTGGTTCAAGTACTATATTCCCAGTTGTTCCCTGATTAATTTTATATCCTATCACAGGGATATCTGTACTGCCTGCTGGTCTCCAGCCTTTGAAAGTATATCCCGCTGTGTAAGTTGCATCACTTAAGGTGATTTGTGAAGACTCTATTGTATATGTCTCTGGGTTTCCAGAAGGATTCCCTGCGCCACTAGGCATGTTGTAAGTGATTGTATAAACTATAGGTGTCCAGCAAGCATACAATTGAGTTACTGTGGTTGGGTCTGCTGGATTGTACTTTAACGCAGTTCCACTGCTATTATGAGTGTTGAATCCAGTTTCATTTGCGTTCTGGTATATACCTTTGAAAGTATAACCATTGCGTGTAGCTGTTATATTGTTACCTACAGTAGCTAAGTCATATGTGAATGTCATATGAGTACCAACATCCGAGCTTGGGCTAACATATTGTAACGTTCCACCCTGCTTGTCAATAGCTACCGTATAATTATTGGGTGTCCATATAGCGTGTAGATTGAATGTTCCATTGTTAGAAGCAAGAAGTTTTGCGAGGGATGCGCCCTGCGCATATGTCGTTCCTGCAGTTGGAGGCAATGTTGTACGCCAATTACTAAAGGTGTAGCCAGGTCTTGTAGCAAATCCTGGACATTCTGATATTAATCTCAAAGTGATGCTAGACTCATAGTTATAGTTTTCAGTAGTATAGGAAAGTGTCGTGGGAGCTGGTACAGTGTAGCCCGCATTATACTTTATTTTATATACATTTTCTGTCCATATAATATCAACTGTTAGCAAGTCACCATCGACAGTGGTTAATTTAGATATATCGACACCTGTTCCTGCATACGTTGTTCCCAATACTTTAAAGCCTGTTATTCTCCATCCTGTAAGCGTTCTGGTAGATTTGCTGATGTTGGATGTTGAGTACTTAGAATCATATGTAATGGTAGTGTTTGGTAAAGCAGTGCCTCCCAAAGGATTAGTAGATGTTGCGGGCTTATTGTCGTCAAACTTTAATGTGTATGTAATAGGCTCCCATTGAGCATTTAATTCAACCGTCTCCAGATTTGTTGTGGTTAGATTCTTCTTAGTTGCTCCTTCAAAGAATTTATCTGAATCAGCCGTAACGTCACCTGTAGTCAGGGTCCAATACTTAAACTTCCAGCCAGGTATAGAATACCCATTTGTTGCGACATCAAAGTCTGCGTCGTATGTAGCTGGGGTGTTTGCAACAGAGCCTGAAAGAGCCCCTGATGAAGCGACAGGCTTATTTGCATTGTATTGAACTGTGTACGTATTTGCTTCCCATACAGGTACAAGAGTTATATTTCTTAACGGTGTCCCATGTGGTATTTGCAACGATTTTTGGGGTGTTAGTTGTTGATCTGACGTCCACCCCTTGAAAATATAACCAACTCTTGTCGGGTCACCTAAAGTTATGACGTTTGACTCTACCGTATAATTTGCTGGATTTTCTGCATAATTCACGGCACCGCCTGTTAAATCATAGGTAAGTGTGTATACAACTGGTGTCCAGCGAGCATAAATGGTTGAATTGTTTGCCTGATCCCAGATATGAGTGCTTAGCATATCTGCATCATAGTACTGCGTTGCAACACCTGTTTGCTGTGAGTAGTAGCCAGTAAATGTATAATCATCTCTTGTAGGCTTTGTTGCAGGAGTGGGCATTGCAGCATCATAGGTAGCTACCACACTTGCAGTTCCAACTGACCCCCCATTTGCATCTAGTGTCACGGTATAATTGTTAGGTGTCCATTGTGCATACAGATTGAAAATGGCATCTGGATCGGAAGTTAAATTACTTACAGGAGCTTGATTTGCGTAGAGAGTACCGCCTCCAGATGTGGTTCCCCATTGTCCGCTATATGTATATCCTACCCTAGTGATAATATTGTTATCTAATGCTACAGGAGTGGCGCCATAGGTATACTTTTGATCTGGCATAGTTCCACTTGTTCCTGCACCATTTGCATTAAATCTGACCCAATATGTATTAGGTGTCCATATAGCGTACAAAGTGACTAGGTCATCACCAGGCTCACCTGTAGCTAGGTTTGTTATAGGAGCTTTATTTGCATACGCATTACCTGTTCCATCAGCTTGTCTATTCCAGCCACTGAAGGTATGACCAAGTTTGGTAATAGTCGTATTATCTCTCAGATTTGTAGGCGGTGCATCATATGCAATTACTTGATCGTCTAAAGTTCCTGAACCTGTGTTGGCATCAAAGTGAACTGTGTACTCTTTTGCAGTCCATCTGGCATATAAGTATTTAACACCATCAGAACCTTGTGGTATCTTCGTCACTGGGACGCCACCTACATTTTGCGTGTACCAACCACTAAATGTATATCCAGTTCTTGTTGCATTTTGGAGTGTTATTTCTGCATAATCAACATCATACGAAGCCGGATTGGATGCAGAATTTGTACCACCATTCAGCTCATAATTTATGGCATATGTTTGCTTAATCCAATTTGCATGCAATTGAACCGTTGCATTAGCTTCAGATGTCAGAGGAAGTCCACTATACTCATCTGCATACGATGTACCAGTCCCATCAGAGTTAGTAGTCCATTTATCAAATTCCCAACCAGATAATGTATATCCTATTGCTGTAAGAGGAGTCGCTACGTTATATGTATGCGTACTTGGAGACATACTACCACCAAGTGTGCCATGGGTAAGACTTGGTTTATTTGAGTTATAGTTGACATAATATGTATTAGCTTGCCATCTAGCATAAACAGTTTTATTCCCTGTTGAGTGTTGCGGTATGCTTATTACTTGTTCACCGCCAGTAAGTTGATCGTACCAACCAGTACATGTATAGCCAACCTTAGTCGGAAGAACAAATGTTATTGTTTCATCTTCATAGTTATATCCAGAAGGATTGGTGTTTGTAGCGCCTTCAACTTCCTCATATGTTATGGTATACGGTATAATTGTCCATTGGGCATATAAATTAAATGTGTCAGAACCAGAAGCACCTGTAACTAGATTTTGAACATTTTGATTGTTTGTATAGGACGTGCCCCCTCCGGCAGGAATTGTATCCCATTTATCAAAGCTATACCCCGTTCTGTCGAAGGTGTTACTACTTAACGCCTTTAAATTTTCATTGTATGTGAATGTTTGATTTTTTGTTGCCTCAGGTGTGCAATTTGAATGGAACACAACGGTATATGTATTTGCTTTCCAGATAGCAAACATAGTTACTTCCGTATCACCAAGCGCACCCGTAGCTAAATCTGTAGTTATTGGCGCACCATTTGCATATGTTGGAATTGTTGCATCTTGATCTTCATCCCAGCCCTGGAATGTATATCCAACTTTTGTAAAGTTAGCATCTGTATTAGATTGCAAATTCGGGGTAGTACCATATGTGAAAACTTGAGAAGCTATAGCTGTCCCCACAGCTCCACCATTAGAATCGTAATTCACTGTATATGTGTTTGGTTCCCATGTAGCAGTTAAAGAGAAGTCGCCAGAAGAGCCTGCTGGTATCTCATAATCAGGATTATACAAAGGAGTAACATTAGCACCTCTGTACCAGCCCTTAAATGTATGTCCGATCTTAGAAGGCGCTGTTATTTTAACCTCTTGTTCATATGTATATGTTGCAGGATTCCAAGTGTCTATACCATAATATGTGATAGTGTATTGGTAAGGTGTCCAGCGGGCATAAATTGTAGAGTTATTAGGTTGATCCCAGACATTCGCGCTTTCCATATTTGCATTGTAGTACTGAGTTGCAGGACCCGTTTGTTGTGAAAAATACCCTTGGAATACATAATGTTGCCTAAATGGTTTTTCAATAGATGACGGCATGTTCGCGCCCATATTAACTTGTACGCTTGAAGTATTGGTTGTACCACTATTTGGATTCAATACAACAGTATAACTACCTGGTAACCACTGTGCAAAAAGTTTCACGGTTGCACCTTGAGTAGTAGTTAAATTCTCTACTAAAGCTTTGTTTTCATATTTAGTGCCTGCTCCGTTAGCATCAACACACCATCTATCAAACATGTAACCCGCTCTTGAGAATAGACATTCATCTAATCTTTCAGGTACGCCATATTGGAATTGTTGCAATCCCATAGTGCCACTACCATTGTTATTGTCAAACTGGACGTTATACGTAATTCCTTCCCAGACTAACACCATAACATAATATCGTTTAGAATATTCGAGTAAAGCCCGTTATATCAAGGTTTTGTGCAATTCGTGATTTAGTATCATCGAGCATAAATAAGCGACTTTTAGTATGTATAAGCGACAAACAAGCGACAAAAATTAGCCCGTTTCCGGGGTTAGTCTTTGTGGCTTTAATCTTATTTGATTATTCGTTTACCGCTTTATCCGTGCTGAACAGCTTCATTTCCACGGCTTGCATTGCTTTAACTTCACTTGCGGCGAAAACGTGGCTGTATGTGTCGAGTGTGGTTTTCGTTGTGCTATGCCCTAACCTGTCCGCTATGACCCTTGCCGTGACATCGGAATTTATCAATAAACTTGCGTGAGTATGGCGCAGGCTATGCAGGTGTATATCGGGCAACCCGGCGGCTTTTACAATGTCCTTTAACTTGCGGTTTAGGTTTACGCCGTTCAGATAGTCCCCGCGCAGGTTTGTAAAGATTATGTCGTCGGGGTTTTTCCATACTTCCCGAAGTGAAGCGCGGTATTCCTTTTGACGTTCCCTATGTTCGGATAAGAGTTTCAATATATATGCCGGAAGTACAATTCGCCTTGTGCTGTCGGCGGTTTTTGTTGTCTGCCGTACAAACTGCCCGTTATGCCGTACAAGGGTATGTTGGACAAATAACACGCCCGTATTAAAATCCAAGTCCGACCAATGGAGCGCAGTTAATTCCCCCGAGCGAAGCCCTGCCGCCAAGAACAGGTTTATTATAACTTCAAGCTGAAAGTCGCTTTGCTCATGGGCGGCGACAAGCAATAAACGGCTTTGTTCTTCATCGAGGAAAGCGGCGGGCGGGGTATCCACTTTCGGCGGCGTTACCAGCTTGCAGGGGTTACGGCGCATTATCTCTTTTCGGCAAGCCGCCGTAAATATCGCGGAAAGGTTTAGTTTCAGCTTGTTGACGGACGCGCCCGACATTCCTTTATTCTCTGTCACATCGTCGAAAACCTTTTCAAGCGTCATGCCGAGGGCGGCAGCTATCTTTTGGGCGGTTTGCCCTCTGCAAGTTTCGCCGCGTAAAACTCTGTAAAAAGTACCGCGTTCAAGCCCCTTGTCCTTGATAAATTTCTCTTTGCCGTATTCATCAAATGTTGTATTGTCCTTTAGTTTGAAAGAGCGTTCAAGATTGCCGCTTGTCTGCAACTCACGGAAAAGGCTGTCGAGCATTTGCGGGGTTATGTCTTTCAGCTTGACCCGTCCTATGCGCGGGATAACGTGGTTATATATGCCTTGCATATAACCTTTTAGGATATTCGGCTTTAAGGTATTCGGAGCAATCGTTTCATAATACCATTGCGCCAACTCTGAAAGCGTCCTGTTTTCATCAAGAGCGACAAAACCCCTTATCTTATCTTCCCACTTGACGGCGAACTCACGAGCTAATTTTTCAGCCTTTGAAGCTGTCACATTATCAGGCGGGCGAAAAGTAGTTGTTTTCTTTTGTTGCTTGCCCGTATCGTCATAACCCATATAGGCAGTTATCGTGAATGTATCGCCCCTTTTACGGATAGAAGCCATGAACTTTAACCCCCTTTACGTTTACTCATATCATTGTGGAACTCTTTTTTTGCTGCTTCCAATTCTTCTTTTTCCGGGTGTATTTTTATTGCTTCAAGCAAGCGCAACAATTCGTCGCGGTGAATGCTTTGAACCATATCGGCTGTAATATACATCGCCGAGTTTGTTTTGCCCCAGTTGTCGGCGTATGCTCCTGTTTCAATTCGGACAGTCTTTGAGCCGTCGGCAAAATAGAAAGTGCCTGAATTGAGTATATAGGCGATTGCTTCTAACGCTTTTAGCCCTTGCGGCGTAGATAACAGACGGTTAAGACCGTCAAGCCCAACAGTGGTAATTTTATTATCATATTCATCGTCGCCAACATCGCGCAATACATAATCAAAAGTGCCTTTCCCCGTGAGTGCGGCGACGGCGGCGGTTGATAACCCTGTCCGTTGCTCTATATAGTCCACGTTATCGCGTTCGGCTTGTATTTGCTCTTGCAGGTTAAAACGAGTGAAATTAAGCGCAATCGTTTCTTCATAAGTCCGTTCATATAGCGGTTTTGCTGAAATCTCCACAATATCATCATAAAGATATTGCCTGTCGAGCAAGTCGAGCGGAGAAATTTCAAGAACTTCACATAACCGCGCAAGTATTTCAAACGACGGCTGTATTTTATCGTTTTCCCAATTCGTTAAAGACGTAGGCGCACACTTCAAAACGGCGGCAACTTCCGATTGCTTCAACCCTTTTTTCATTCTTGCAGCTTTAAGCCGTTCACCGACTGTATTCATAACTCAACACTCCTTTACGTTACCTAACGATAGTATATCTCAATTGCGTTGTGCTGTCAATAGGAAAAGAAAACAAATTTCATTTGTGATTTGCTATTGATATCTCAATTGCGTTGTGGTATAATGCAGTCAAGAGAAATGAGTTTATCGGAGGGGTTAGTCGTGGAAACAGATACAAAAACGATTATGACAATAAGGCAAGCGGCGCGGGAATACGGCTTTCCCGAGTATGGCTTGCGTAATCTCATAAAGCGCGGGGCGTTCCCCGTTATCCGTTGCGGGAACAGAAGTTACATAACCCGGAATGCTTTTGAGGAATTCATTCAAAAAGGCGGCGAACGGTACAATGCCAAACTTTAATATAACTTTATGGCAAGCTCCCGGACGACGCGGCATAGGCGATAATGCGCGCGGGTTTATAAAAGCCGTAACCATCAAGCCGGGCGATACCGCCGCCCTTGCCGCCGCCGTCGAGTTTGATAACTGCCCCGGACTATACAAGGGCGGTTATAGGACGGGCGACAACTTTCAAAAGGCTAATTGTATTCTTGCGGATATTGATAATACACACAGCGACGACCCCGCAGAATGGCGCGACCATAACCACGTTATAGCCGCAATGCCGGGCGTGGCGTTCTATTGGTATCCGAGCAGAAACAATATGAAAGAAAAAGACGGACGCTCACCGCGACCGAAAGAGCATTATATATTCCCGATTGACGAAACCACAGAAGCGGACGAATACACGGGCTATATGAAATGGCTAATAGAAGCGTTCCCCAAACTTCACTTTGACGAGATAGTAAAAAGCGCGGCGCAACTCAATTTTGGAACGGAAAAACCGCAAGTTTCTTATATTCCCGGTGAACTAAGCATTAACAAATTTATGGAACAGTTAGCTACCGAGAAATGGGAGAAACAGGTGCGGACGGTACAAGTCCCAAAATTCGCGGACGTTATCCCCATCGGGCAGCGAAATAAAACGCTTTCCCGCTTTGCCGCCGCCGTATTAAAGAAATACGGGAATGAAGACGGCAAGGCATACGCCGCATTTAGAGAAAAGACCGTCACTTGTGAACAACCGCTACCAGATAGCGAGCTTTCTACAATATGGCGTAGCGCGGAGGGTAATTATACCCGCAATACGAGCAAGCAGCCGGGATATATTCCGCCCGCCGAATATGTCGCCGCTGACTTTTCTAAAAGTCTTGAACCGTCCGACTATACGGACATAGGGCAGGCAAATGTTATTGCGGGCGTATACGGCAACAAGTTGAAATTCACCAAAGCGACAAACTGGCTTACATACAGCGGCGAAGTATGGCAGGAGGACGAAATCAAGGCGCAGGGGCTTGCGCAGGACTTGACCGAACGGCAGCTTAAAGAAGCCCGTGGGCGCGTACGCAATGCGCAGAACGCTTTGAACAAGGCGACCGAAGTCGGGGACGAGGGCGAAATCATTGAAGCAAAAAAGCGACTTAGCCGCGAAGAAGCGTTTCGGGCTTACGTCCTATCCGAGCGTAAAACTGCCAAGGTATCGGCGGCATTGACCGAAGCCCGCCCAAAGCTGCAAATTGCCGTTTCCGACCTTGACGCAGACGGTTATTTGCTGAATACGCCGGGCGGCACGGTTGACTTACGCACGGGGGAAATGCGACCCCACAACCCCGCAGATTATTGTACTAAAATAACCACCGTTGCGCCGTCAACCGAGGGGGCGGAACTGTTTGCGGAATTCTTGCAGCGCGTGACCTGCAATGATAGCGACCTTGAACGCTATTTGCAGGAAGTCGCCGGAATGTTTACCGTCGGTGAGGTTTTACGCGAAAATCTGATTATTGCTTACGGCGAGGGCGGCAACGGTAAAAGTACATTATTCAACCTGCTTGCCCGTATCATGGGCGACTATGCGGGCGCGTTATCCGCTGAAACCCTGACTGTAAATTGCAGAAAAAATAAAAGCCCGGAATACGCCGAATTGCGTGGCAAGCGAATAATCATCGCGGCAGAACTTGAAGAAGGGATGCGCCTTGATACATCGACCGTTAAAAAGCTATGCAGTACAGACCCGATTTTAGCGGAAAAGAAATATAAAGACCCGTTCACTTTCACCCCGTCGCATACCGTAGTGCTATACACAAACCATTTACCTAAAGTCGGAACGACTGATAAAGGCACATGGGACAGGCTTGTTACAATTCCGTTCAACGCCAATTTCCGGGGCATGAAAGGCGAAGTCCTTAATTACGCCGATTATCTGTTCAACCATGCGGGCGGTGCTGTCCTTGCGTGGATAATCGAGGGGGCGCGTCGCTTCATCGCAAACAACTACAAAATCGAAATGCCGGAGTGCGTCAAAGCGGCAATCGGTGCATATCGCGCAAATAACGATTGGCTTGATAATTTCCTTGCCGAGGAATGCGAAATTGACAGCGGCTATTCGCAAAAGTCCGGCGAACTGTATCAACGCTACAAAACTTATTGTGACAGCACGGGCGACTATCGCCGCAGCCTTGCAGACTTCAAAACCGCATTAACGACGGCGGGCTATGAAACCCGTAAAACGCGCTTAGGGGCGTTTATATACGGTTTGCGCGTAAAGTCGGAATTCGCCGAAGTGGACGAGCCGACACCATGGGGCTAACCCTTACGGCATGGGGAGTGTGACGACCAATGACGATGAAATACAAGAGTTTTCAAAATGTAAAAAAGCGTCCCCGTAAGAGAGGTTTTGTAAATGAGCGTCATTCATCGTCACCCCCCTTTTGACGGGAAAAACCGAGCGGAAGAACACCGACGTCGGGGCTTACTTTTCCCCCGCATGGACAAAAAGTTTTCACAGAACAGCAACCGCGAAAGGAGGTTTTCAATAAATGGGTATCTTATCCAACCTGTTCAGACCCAAGCAGCAGGAGCGACGCGCGGTAATCGAAATAAATAACAGCTTTACCGCCTTTTCCGGCACGGCATACGCAAGCGCGACATTCCGGGCGGCGGTTGACGCAATCGGCAGACACGCCGGAAAGCTCACGGCGCACAGCGATGACAAGGGGCTTGAAATCCTGCTCCATGCAACCCCGAACGAGTACATGACCCCGTATGACCTGCTCAGTAAAACGGCGGCGGCATACTTCACAAGCAACAATGCCTTTATCCTGCTGCAACGCGAGCAAAGGGGTATCCGCAATGTGTACCCCCTCACGCCGTCAAGCGTGGAATTTACCCCCGGCACGGACGGGCAGTTATACATGACCTGCCTTTTCCATGACGGCAAGCAGGCGACTTTCCCATATGGCGATATAGTCCACTTGCGCCGCCACTTTTACGGCAATGACCTTTTAGGCGACGGTAACGCGCCGTTATTCCCGCTATTGGACACGGCGCAGACGCTCAACCAAGGTATAGCCGCAAGCGTCAAAAACGGCGTGAACATTCGGGGCGTTCTCAAATTTACGTCGCTTGTCAATCCCGAGCAGGTACGCCGGGAAAAGGAACAGTTTGTCGCCGACTATTTCAACCCGACCAATTCCGGCGGCGTGCGGCGACCGACCAGCGCTTTGACTTTATCCCGACCAACACAACGCCCTACACCATACCGCAGGAGCAAATAGAAGCCGTGAACCGCCAAATATACGACTATTTAGGCATTAGCCCGAAAATCGTATCCGGCAGTTATAGCGAGGACGAATTTAGCGCGTTCTATGAAAGCGTTATTGAACCGTTCGCCTTGCAACTGTCGCAGGAATTTACACGCAAGGCGGGCGCAGAAATCACGTTCACGGCTGAACGGCTGGAATTTTCCAGCGCGGCGACCAAGATAAAGCTATTGCACGAAGCCGCCCCGTTAGGGTTAATGACGCTCAACGAAGCGCGTAAATTGTTAGCCCTGCCGCCTGTCCCTGACGGCGATAAACGCTTGCAGTCCTTAAATTATGTATCAGCGGATAAAGCAAACCAATATCAACTTGAAAGCGAGGTATCAGAAAATGAAACAGCAAACACGGGCGTATAACGTCCACGCGGACAGCGACAAGCCTTTAATCGTGGAGGGCTTGCCTATCGTGTTTGACCAACCCGCCCAAATCGGGGACATTACGGAGGTTATAGCCCGTACCGCGCTTGACGGCGTGGACTTGTCAAACATCACGTTACAAGTCAATCACGATAACCAGTCAATCCCCCTTGCGAGAAGCCCCGAAACAATGACGCTCACAGTCACGGAAAAAGGGCTTGCAATGACCGCAACCCTACCCGACACGGAGCGCGGGCGCGAATTGCATACCGCAATCAAGCGCGGGGACATAGCGCAAATGTCGTTTATGTTCGATATTGCCGAAAGCGAATATAACGACCAGACCAAAACCCGGACAGTTACCAAAATCGGCAAGGTATATGAAATTTCAGCAGTAACGCGGGCGGCATACCCGCAAACAAAAATCACGGCGAGAGCCGAAAAGCAGGAGGAAAAAGAAATGTTTAACCCTATTACCGCAAGCCTTGAAAAGGGCGCAAGCAATCCCGACACCCACGCGACCCCCGAATATCGCACGGCATTTTTCAAGTCCCTTTTGGGAAAGGAACTGACCGACGGAGAAACCCGCGCATATCAGGCGGCGCAGGCAGAAAAACGCTCTGACACGTTCAACACGCTGTCTAATTCGGCGGCGGTTATCCCCATGCAGACCCTTAACGAGGTTATATCACAAGCGCGACCCGTGGGCGGTTTGTTCAACGAAATACGCCTGTTCAATGTTCCGTCCAACCTGTCCGTACCCGTGGGAACACCCACAGACGCGGCAAGCTGGCACACCGAGGGCGCGGCGGTTGAGCGCAAGAGCGTAACAGCAACGGCGGTAACATTCACCGGGCGCGAACTTATTAAAATCCTGTCTATGTCGGCAGCGGTGAAGCGTATGGAAATCGCGGCGTTTGAAAGCTACCTGACGCAGGAACTCAAAAACAGCATTTCCGACGCGATAAATGCGGCTATCGTGAGCGGCACAGGCGCAGGGGCAGGACAACCCACAGGCATTTTACCCGGCATTACATGGGACACGACCAACAGCATTGAAACGGCAAGCCTAACCGCCGACAATCTGCTTGCGGCAATCGCCAAACTTCCCGCAGGCTATGCGGGCGGCGCAAAATTCGCAATGTCCACAGCAACCCTTTTCGGGCAGGTGTACCCGCTCAAAAACGGCGAGGGCGACTATATGTTTACCGACAACGAGCGCGGCGGCGTTCATCGCCTGTTCGGGTTTGAAATCGTACTTGACGACAATATCCCGGCGGGAACGGTGCTTTTCGGAAACTTCCGCTATTACGGCGTGAATGTCCCCGAGGGCGTGGCGGTTGAGGTTAGCCGGGAAAGCGGCTTTACGTCCGGGCTTATCGACTACCGCGCTTTGTGTATCGCCGACGGCAAGCCCATTGTCCCCGGCGCGTTTGTCAAAATCGAGGTTGACGCGGCATAAGGGAGCCGCTAATAGCGGACACCCTTTGAACGGAGGTTAAGACCATGATTTTCAATATAGACGAAGCCCGCGACATTTTACGGATAGACGGGACGGACAACGACGAAATCATTTACCCGCTTATCCAAGCGATACCGCCCTACTTGACCGAAACAACGGGTTACGTTGCCATGGGGGACTATTCCCCCGTGGCACGGACGGCGGCGCGGTTTATCCTGCAACAATGGTATTACGGCGAAAACGCCGATACGGACAAATTACAGCGCGTCATAGACTGCCTGTTAAAGGCGTTGAGCGCAGAAAGGGCGATATTATGACGCAAGAGCAATTCTATCATTCCCGCGCGTGGAAACGGCTTTCAAGGGCGTTTATGTCGTCCAAGTCCTATATATGCGAGCGTTGCGGCAAGCCCGCCGACATAGCACACCATAAGACGCACATAACCGCCGCCAATATCACAGACCCGGAAATCACGCTCAACGCCGCTCATCTTGAAGCCCTCTGTCTGAATTGTCACAATACCGAGCATTTCAGCGCGGGCGGCGCGGTATGCAACGGGCTTGAATTTACGCCGGAGGGCGAAATCAGAAAGGAGCAGCCATTATGAAAATCAAGTATGAAAACGAGCGCGCAGCTATCATAAATGCGCTATGCAATGAAATAGGCGAACTTGCACAGGAGATTGAAAAAGAGCGCGAAACAAACGGTTTTACCTCTCAATACCGCGCCTTGTCAAAAACCTATAACGACGCGACCAAGCATTATTTGAACCTTGTCAAAGAGGTTGAAGCCGAAAACGCCGCCGAGGTTGACCCGCTCAAAGAGTTTAACACGCCGTCGCCCTATGACGAGGACGGGCGCGGACTGCTTGTAATATGAACTACATCACCGAATACAACGCAAAAATCCAGTCCGGCGAGATAGCGGCGTCAAGGCGGGTTAAGGCGGTATATGCCCGCCTTGCGGCTGACACGAATTCAATTCGGGGCGGGTATATGTTCGACGAAGCCCGCGCCAACCGCCCCATTGAGTTTATAGAGCGGTTTTGCAAGCACTCTAAGGGCGAATGGGCGGGACAGGGTATTCGGCTTAAACTCTTTCAAAAGGCGTTTATTCAAGCCCTGTTCGGCTTTGTGGACGCTCAAACAGGGTTACGCCAATACCGGGAAAGTTTCTTCCTTGTGGGACGTAAAAACGGCAAGTCAACCCTGCTTGCGGGGCTTGCCCTATATATGCTCACGTCTGACGGCGAGGGCGGCGCGGAGGTGTATTCAACGGCGACCAAATACGCGCAGGCGCGGTTATTGTTCGATGAAGCCCATAACATGATAAAGCAGTCGCCCGAACTGTCGAAGCACTTCAAGAAGCGTAAAACCGACCTTTATTATACGCCGTCAATGTCCAAATTCCAACCGCTGGCGCGGAACTCTGACACGCTGGACGGCTTGAATTGTTCCTTTTGCGTTATGGACGAACTGCACGGCGTGAGGGATAGGAACCTTTACGAGGTTATGCGCCAATCGCAAGCCGCCCGCCGTCAACCCCTGCTTGTGATGATAACAACCGCCGGAACCGTGCGGGAATGTATTTTTGACGATATGTATAGCCACGCGGCACAAGTCGCCGACGGGATAATAAAAGACCCGCGCTTTTTGCCTATCCTCTATGAACTGGACGACCGCGCCGAATGGACGAACCCGAAAGCGTGGGTTAAGGCGAACCCCGCTTTATGCTCAATTAAGAAGCTGGACGACCTAACCGCCAAGGTAGAGCGGGCGAAGCAGAACCGCAACGAACTATCGGGCGTTCTTTGCAAAGAATTCAACGTCCGGGAAACGGTAAAAACGGCGTGGCTTTCCTTTGACGATATAAATAACGAGGAAACATTTACCCTTGACGACTTCCGGGGCGCGTACTGCATCGGCGGCGTTGACCTGTCAATCACGACCGACCTAACCGCCGCAAGCCTGCTATTTATGAAGCGCGGGGACAATAAGAAGTACATAACGCAAATGTATTTTCTGCCCGCCGACAGACTGCAAGAGCGCGTACAGCAGGACAAAATCCCTTATGACAAATGGTTTGAACGGGGGCTATTGCGCCTATGTGCGGGCAATTCGATAAACTATTCCGACGTTACAGCATGGTTTGCAGAAACCGTCAAGCAATACGACCTTTTCCCGGCGTGGGTTTATTATGACAGCTATTCGGCGCGGTATTTTGTAGAGGAAATGACGCTGCAAGGCTTTAATATGGTTAGGTGCATACAGGGTGCGAAAACTCTGTCCCTGCCTATGCAAATGTTAGGCGCGGACTTGCAGGCGCACAGGGTTATTTACAATAACAACCCTATATTGAAATGGTGCTTGACGAATACAGGCATTCAGACCGACCGCAACGGGAACATTGTCCCCATAAAAAACCAATCGCCCCGACAACGAATTGACGGAGCGGCGGCGTTACTGGATTGTTACGTCGGGTTATATGAGCATTACAACGAATTCATAAACGCAATTTAGCCCTATATTGAATTGAGGGCTTGCCGAAAGGGGCATTTTTATGAAGCTGAAAGATAAAAAAATCGAGATTTTAGCCGTTACGCACACACAAGACCCGGACGGCTATTCGATTGAAACATTAACCCCCATATCCCCGCCCATGTGGGCATACTTCCGGCAATTATCAGGAAAAGAGGTTTACGCGGCTATGTCCGTACAGGCGACCGAGGAAGTTTTATTCGTTATTAACTGGCGGAACGACATTACCACGCGGCATATTATTCGCTTTCGCGGCGTGGACTATGATATTACCCGCGTTGACACGTTCGAGGGGTACAAAAGCGACTTGACGATATATGCGAAGAAAAGAATATAAAAGGGACGGAATTCAATACCGCCCCTTGTGCTTTAACAATCGAGGGTAGAAAGCAATACCTCTTTTGCGCGATTCCCTGAGATTATAGAGCGTTCTAACTCGTCAATTGATTGAATAACTGTATTTCCGATTTTCTCAACTATTGCACGATTTTTTGGCAAAGGTATTGGAATTTCTGCTATCACATCTGGCTCTAAGTGTTCTTGATTAGTCCCGTAGGCATTCTTTAACATTAAACTTTGCCCTAATTCACTTTGTAAGAACTCATACAAATAGCCGCGCAAGGAAACATCTTCAACAACAATACGAATTAAATTATTAGTTGCCACATGCCCGTCATGTTGTGAAAGGGCGTATGTAACTCTACCGAGCGTCCCTGAATCCGAAACCAATATATATCCCTTGTAAATCGTAAGAGCGTCAAGTTGTTTCTTAACCTGTGTACTTGCTAATGCGCTGTCCAAATACTTTACATTATCGGAGTTAAGTTGAGTTAATGCCGTTCCTGTAAAGTATTTCCTTATTGTGGGGCCGCTTGTTACACCAAGTGCGGCATAAGGACGTTTGAAACGGGGGCCATTAAATACACTTGCCAAATCCCCCAGACGGTGTATTTCAAAATCTTCCCTTTCTCCAAGCGTAAGAACCTTTCTAAACGCTGCATTGTGTTGAGGCAAATAGTGAACTGGATTTAATGAAAGAGAATCGGAATCCAATTCAGAAAAAGCGACGGTATAACGGAATTCACTTTCAACTAATGCGCCGTTTGTGAAATCATGATAACTATTTGCTATTTCCGATAAGTCCTCATCTAAAATATGTTGCCCGTTTTTAATTACCGGGTTACCCTCTGAATCTTTTTTGAAAATAGCTTCTCCGCGGCTTGTTTGCCCGACCTTATTTGAAATTGCCATAAAAATACGATAATCGGCGGGCACTTTTTTTGTTTTCTTGAAGAAAATGACGGACGCTTTCGACCCGCAAAAAGGCTCAAAAGTATCTTCATGCAGGTTAATAACTGCGAGTATTTGTGCATTACGGCATAGTGTTTTTCTTATTGATAATGCTTCTCTATTGTCAAGTTGACCCTTTGCCATAACAATACCGACAATACCGTCCTCTTTTACCCACTCCAAACATTTTTCTAAAAACAGCAATTCGGGGGCGACCCCCTGCCTATCATTTAATTTGTCTGTGTAGGACAAACTACCGTCATCGCCAATATCCCATTGATACCCGTTCTTGTATTGCTGTAGTATGATCGGCTCTTTAATTCGCAAATCATGCCCAGAACCAAACGGAGGGTTGGTTAAAATGATGTTTGGCTTGCCTAAACCGCACAACTCAACGAACCGAGCGGATAACTTGCTCACTTTATCAAGACTGTTAGCGTGTTCTATGCCGCCGTGCCCGTCTTTCCCCAAGAGCATATTTGCCTTTGCAATCTTCACCAGTTTAGGTGAAATATCAATACCGAAAAGCTGGTGAACGACGTTTCGTTTCAACACTTCTTTTGCGTTCGCTGTTCTTGAAGAACGGTCAATAGAGTCAAAAATATAATTCATAGCCGTAAGTATAAAGCCTCCACTTCCGCAAGCCGGGTCAAGTATTATGTCGCGTTCCGTCGGGGCGGCCATTTTCACCATCATATTTACAACAAGACGGTTTGTGAAATACTGTCCGCGTTCACCTTTAAGGTGAGAAGCGACATATATCTCATATGCTGTTCCTATTACGTCGTGCGGGGAATCCATAAAAGAATACTGCTGTAATTGCGAGATAACAACTGCTAACTGCGAGTTTGACGCCGTAATTTCTTCTGTCGGCGAAAAAACGTCTTTGTATCTATCCCTAACCGCATTGAATAACTTTCTGACGCGAACACATGCTGCGTCTTTCATACGGTCGTTTTCAAATTCTTCCGGCGTTATGTGGAATATACATTCTTCATTTGCGCTTGACTCGTCCTCAATCTTTGACAGGATTATTCTAACCATATCTAAAGCGATATCCTCTGAATCAATTCCAGAGCGATAAATAGCATTGTGACAACGGCGAAAAGCTAACTTCAAGTCAACAGGTACAATCAAATCGCTTTTTTTATATTTACCTATGCTGTCCCATGCTTGTTGATATTTTGGTATACCTAACCAAGGGTTAATAGCGCCGGTTGATAAATCTTTGCGGTAAAAGTCTATTTTATTACCATTTGTCCAAAAGCCACCCTGCGCGGACGTAGCACTCATATAAGAGTTTAACTGACCGTCGGAATCTAATATTGTTGGAGCTTTTACTTCCGCAATAACGTATATGTCGCCTTGATTATTACTTGCACAAGAAGCGGCGGTGTTATATATAACAATATCAGCGCGTTTTGTTTCTCGTCCCATGTTGATAGCGCGTTCAAGGCCTATGTGCGACACAGGATAACCAAATTCGCGATGGATAATTTGAACCATTTTTTGCCGTATGCGTTCCTCCGGCGTGTTAGGACGGCGCGCGTCATTATCAAGATAATCTATTATCTTGCCCTGTGCGTCTAATGTAATTTGAAATTCTTGCGCTTCAACCCAGCTATCAGTTTCAGCCATTGTATAACCCCCACATATTTTTACTGCAATACAATTTATTATAACACACTCTCTAAAATATCGTAGTGGTTTTTCAAATTATTTTATTCTCTAAAATATCGTTCAAATATGAAAGAGCATATATCGCGTTATCGCGGATTATCTTCAAGTATCATTTTGCAGATCTAAGCGACAAACAAGCGACAAAACGAAAGATAAACAGGCTATAAACCTTGATACTACAGGGTTTATGGCGTGTTTTATATAGTCTTTCTCAAACAGCATATAATATTACCAGGTTATCACCATCAACTCCCGTTGCAAGGTTTGTAACCGATACTCCATCGTTATCATAAGTTGGAGTTGTTGCATTTTTGTTTTCATCCCAGCCTTTAAAGTTATATCCGAGTCTTGTAATATCGTTACTATTTATCCTCAAAGCTATCGGTGTATCATAAATTGCTGTTTGTGGAGCTAAACTACCACTGCCAAAGTTCGCATTATATTGAATTGTGTACTGATTAGGAGTCCATTTAGCATAAAATCTTTTGTTGCCTGTTGAGGGTTTAGTCACCTCATTTACTGGGACTCCTGTTGTATCTTGATTTAAATACCACCCACCAAATGTATATCCTTCTCTAGTTGCAGGGAATAAAGAAAATGTATCTGTTTCAACGGTATAACTAGTTTTGTTATCTGCATGGTTGGTACCCCCACCATTCATCTCATATGTTATCGAATATGACTCAATTTCCCATTGTGCATAAAGCCAAACCGAGCCTCCAGCATCTGTTGTAAGATTTTTAACAGGCTGCTGATCCTCATATGATGTACCACTACCACCACCGGTAGTGTTCCAATTTACAAATCTATAACCATGCTTTGAGTACCCAAGAGTACTAAAGGGCGTTAACTCTTTTTCGTCACCATAATAGAAAGACATTGATTGGAGACCATTTGAGGCAGTCCCACCATTTAATTGAAAATCAACTGTATATTGGTGTGTTGTCCAAATAGGAGTGTATAGAGTTTTATTTCCTGTTGATCCTATTGGAATTTGAGTTATTGGGCTGTTATCACTTGCATCATACCAGCCACCACTGCAAGTATGCCCTGGCCATGTTGGTAAATAGAAGCCAAATGTAGGTGTATCTACACTATATGTGGTGCGATTGTATGGTGAATTTGATGCCGTTGGGTCTTCTGGCAGATAATACGTTATTGTATATACATCCTTACTCCACTGAGCATATAAATGTTTTTCACCACTAGGTGCTAAACTCGTAACTGTAGCTTGATCACCATACGCCGTGCCATCTCCAGTTACACCCGTGTTCCAACCTGTAAAGGAGTAACCTAGTTTTGCAAAATTCATTGTTGAAAACTTGGTTAATGGAGTTGCAACATTGTATGTAATTACTTGTTGTGCTGTTGCTTCTACACCCTCTCCATAATTTGAATTAAACACAACTGTATATGTGTTTGCAGTCCAAACAGCGTATAGATATACTATTTCATCTCTATCTAAGCCAGTTGCAAGATTTTTAACCTCTTGATTATCATCATATTGTTTTTGCGTTGCATCTGATGTTCTTGCCCAGCCTGTGAAGTTATAGCCTTCTCTTGTTATTTTATTGTTAGCCCTTAAACGTAGTTCTTGGTCATAATAGAAAGTCTGCTCGAGTAAATCCCCAGTTCCCCCGTTAGCTTTAAATGATACAAAGTATCTCATTGCTGCCCACTTGGCAGTTAGTGTAATATTTCCAAGAGAACCCTTATTAATCATGTATGGTGCTTGAGTGGATGTTGAATTAGTGCCAACATACCAACCCAGACACTCGTATCCAGTTTTTGTCGGAGCAGCTATTTCTATTTCATCATCTACTGTATATGTTGCTGGAGGTGTAACTACACTTTCTCCATCCTTGATTGTGCCGCCACCCATTACATAATCTATTGTATATGTTACTTTACTCCACTTTGCATATAACGTTATTTCAGGACTAGTTAGCATAGTATTATCAACTGCATGCTGATTTGCATACGATGTACCATTTCCGCTTGCCTGAGTGTTCCAGCCCCCAAATGTCCAGCCTTTTAACTGATATGAGTTATTTCTAAGTGTCTGACCTGCAGTATCATATTTATATGTACTATCTGCCATAGTCCCTGTGACATTATAATGCGTGACAGGCTGGTTGATATCGTATACTATTTTATATGTTTTAGGTTCCCAAAGTGCAAATATGGTTGCGCTATTGCTTTCAGGAGAACCACCAGTAGCTAAGTTGCTAACTTCCTGGCCATCGGTATAAGACACGATAGTAGCATCCGCGGTCTTACCCCAGCCCTTGAAGGTATATCCATCTCTAAAAATGTTTCCATTATTTAGTCTTAGAGCCTGAGGCTGATCGTACCAGAATGTCTGCTCCTCTAAACTGCCCTGGCCATTGTTTGCATTAAACTGTACGACAAAGCTATTGGCTGTCCAATTGGCTGTAAAGGTTTTGTTACCAGTAGAGCCTTTTGCTATTCCAGTTACTACGCTTCCATTTTCCGTCCAGTTAGTAAATGTATAGCCAGTTCTAGAAGGATTACCAAAATTCCAAGTAGAGTCTACATCATATGTGTCAGGGGTATTATCTCCTTTCACTCCGCCCATGCCTAAGTTATATGTAACATTATATGTTAACTTATCCCACTGTGCGTATAGGGTTATGACTTCACCAGTTGCTGACCAGTTATGTACTTCTGCTCTATCTGCATAGCTATCGCCATGTCCACTTGCATCAGTGTTCCAACCCGCAAAT
>Ga0255344_1001755_pt1 | contig 27874 bp, 21 predicted proteins | sample wastewater_treat_5_FD_192414 | JGI IMG/M metagenome (GOLD analysis project Ga0255344, IMG submission 192414) | Wastewater microbial communities from Lulu Island WWTP, Vancouver, Canada - plant18 | ecosystem: Engineered > WWTP > Wastewater > Unclassified | place: Canada: Vancouver, British... | reverse complement strand
TCATAATTATCATCGGAGTAACATCTATTAATCCAGCTACTAATCCAATTATTATTGCTATTAAAAAATCATTCATTTTTCGCTCATTGTTTAGTCGTTTCGGTTTGTTTTAATGCACGGTAACGGTGGCGGTATGAAACGTAGCGGATTTCGTGGCTGCGAACCTATCCCCTGTTACTGACCTTGCCAGCGGGAGCAGCACTTGCAAATTGCACTGAAACCGCTATGTTTTATGACCGCGTGTTGGGCACAGTGTATTTTTATTCTGCTAAATAGAGTTTTGATGCATCAACGTAAATGTCTGATGCTAAATAGATAGGTTCTTCAACAATAAATTGTTCGTTTTTAGTTATTGAAGAAAGACAATCATTAACAGATGTTGTTTCATAGAACAAACTCTCATTAGAAGTACCGACATAAGAGTTTATATTTGGATTAAAACCAGTTTTATATATTTTATCTGTTTTCATAGTGCAAATATATTACAAATTTAAATTGATTCATATTTCCAACCTTCAAACGTACGATTATCCTGAATTATTGTTTGTTGTGTCGGTATAGGTTGTCCAATTGGTAAAGTTTGTTTAACGAGCGTACCCTCGCTAACAAAGGAATTACAGCCATAATACAACGATTCAATTAATGCTCTTCGGAAGGAGTAATTTACACTTTGATTATTAGCTAATAAAATTTTAGGATCATACGGTGTCATCAGTTCCAATTCCTTTTGAATGTCATCGTAAATTGCCTTAATAATTGAATATAATTCCATTGATGGTTTTTCAATTTGCAACCCTAAACTATCTTTTGCTTCCCTTCTATGGATTGTATAATCATGGCTGCCTGATTCACTACATAGGAATTTTATTATTTCGTTTTCTTTTTCTTCACCAAGTTTTTGGTTTGCTAATAATTTCTTTGCCAGCATTTGAATCTGACTTTTTGACTTATAAACTTGACCTAAGGTTAATGGGTGGATATGAGAACTTAAATTTATAAGTATATTAGCTAAACCACTTTCATCCTTAATGCCCAATTCTGATTTTGCCAACTCCAAATAAGCATTGACATACTCAACGCTAACAGGAACTCTTGCGTTTGGATTATTTATTCCAGGAATCATTGGATTTAGTGGGCCATTAACACTTGGGTCAATTGGACCAAGCGTAGCTTGCTTGGTCATCACAATATTGTTAGCTCCAAGGCTAATCAATGTGCCTGCACTATGACAATTGAAAGGAATAATTACTTCAAAATTCTTGCAAAAGTTGCGAATAAGATTAACAAGGCTCCATGCTGTCAAAGTTTCTCCGCCGCGAGTATATAGGAACAAAGAAATTTTCCCATTATCACCAATCTTATCAAGATGCTCGGTAAAAATTGGAATAATATCAGAAGCAATTTGTGTCTCTAATCCTTTTCTATCGCTGGTAGTATAAACAATCAGCTTGGATTCTCTCTGTTTTTCAATTTCTTTGTAAAGGTCAATTCTGTCTTTTAGCATATCTGTGTGTTTTTGTGGTTTTTACATTGTGCCCAACGGTTCGGGTATTGCCGCAGTGGGGGATTTTCAGCACCAAAGTTCAATAGATGTACTACCGTTTGTTTAAGCACAAAAGTTTCATAGAAGCACTTCACCCCCCATTGCGGCAATACCTTGTTAGCGGCTGTATTTTTATCAAAGTTCAATTGTCCGTTCTATGTTTATTTGTTCTAAAAATGTTTCATCGTGCGACACAACAATGATTGTCCCTTGGTATTCATTTATTGCTGCTGTCAGTATTTCAACATTCTGTATGTCTAAATTATTTGTTGGCTCGTCAAAAATAATAATATCTGGTGACTTACTGTTAATCGTCAAGCAACAAAGTAACAAACGCATTCTTTCGCCACCACTCAAAGCACTACAAGATTTGTCCCAATCATTTTTTGTAAACAAAAAGCGGTTGAGCCGGATTTTGATTTCGTGTTCTTGTAATGCAGAAACATTGAATTGTTCGGCTTGTTCGTAAACTTTTAGTTTGTTGTCAAGCAAAGAATAGTCTTGGTCAATATAAACCGCTTTGTTGTCTGCTCGGTAAATTGTTCCTGCTTGCGGTTTAATGTCGCCCAAGATGAGTTTTATCAAAGTAGTTTTTCCCGAACCATTTGTACCTTTCAATGCGATTCGTTCGCCACTTGTAATTTGAAAGTTCAGATTGTCTTTCCAAAGCGGTTGTGTGTGGTAAGCATAATTGATATTTGTTGCCGTAAACAAAACTTTTCCTTTGTGTAATGCTGAATTGTCAAAACCAAACTTCATTTTGTCAATGTCAGGCAACGAAGAACGAAGTTCTTGTAAGTCTTGCGAAATGCCCCCGATTTTTTCTGCGTGAACACTTTTCATTTTTGATGTGCTGTTTTCTGCATTGTTTCGCAAAGTGTTCAACATTATTCGGGCAACGCCCGCTTTTTCTTGTTTGCCTTTTCCACGACTGTCTAATTTTTGCTGTCGTTCCAATGTTTCCCGTTCTTTTTCTTTGGCTTTTCGCAGTTCTTTTTCTTTGCTTTGAATGTCTTGACTTAAAGCGTTGTTTTCAATTTGTTTTTGCTCTTTGTAAAAGTCGTAATTACCGCCATAAACTTTAACTCCGTGTTTACTTAATTCGCAAATTGTGTCCAACAAGTTTAGTAATTTTCTGTCGTGGCTTACAACAATCAATGTGCTTTTTGTGGACTTAATGAAGCTATACAAAAGTTGTCTGCCCGAAACGTCTAAATGATTGCTTGGCTCGTCCAACAAAACCAATTCGGGTTGATGAATGGAAATTCCCGCCAAAAAAACTTTTGTTTTTTGTCCTCCGCTTAACGTTTCCATTTTTTGCGATAAGTCTAAGCCGTCCAATTGCCAAAAGTTCAGTGCCTCTTTGCAACGGTCTTCTATTGTCCAATCGTCATTCAGCAAATTGAAATTTTCCTCGCTTGTGTTTCCGTTCAAGATGTCTTTCAAAGCGTTCAATTTGCCTTCAATTCGCAACGCTTGTGCTATTGTCAAATGATTGAATTGTCCGAAAATTTGCGGAACATAATACGGCTCTGCGTCAATGTTTATTTGTCCGCTTGAAGGTTGAAGTTCGCTTGCAATAATTTTGAGCAAGGTAGATTTCCCTACTCCGTTGTTGCCTATTAAAGCTGTCTTTTCGTGATTGTTTACTGTCAGATTGATGTCGCTAAACAGTAAATCTTTGCTAGGGTGTGTATATGAAATGTTTTGTAAAATCAACATAATTTCTTTCGTTAAAGATGAAACAATACAGCAACCGCTTTGCGGTTGTTGTTCTGATATGTCTGAAAGAAATTATTTTTTACATTCTGTCTTTACTTAATTTTTTGTGTCTGAAATATATGAACTTTCTGTTTAGCACGGTCGGTTGTAATATAGCCGCTAACGTTTGGCGGTATGGTTAGTTGCCGATTTCGAAGCACCTCCGTATCAAGTTACGACTACTTTTGATACGAGCAGTGCCGCTCGAATACCCACTGCACCGGCAATTAACTATACCGCGTGTTGGCAACTGGTGTTCATTCATATCCGTCTGTTTGTCATTTATTTAGCTTTTATTTTCTTGACATTGTCAAACTGCACCAACCTATCCACGAAGCACAAATTTATTTTGTTTTTTTGAGCGTGGGCAATCCTAAAACCGTCCTGAAAGGCGGTTACTCGGGCTGGAAAGGCGGAAGCTCTTTTGCAAGCCTTTGGTTTGAGCGTAGGCCCGTGTGGGCTTGCAAATGTGCTTACGACTGTGGGAAGGCTCAATATCATTTTTTATTTTTTTCAGTCTGTCCTAATTGCTTTAAAAAACTCAATGCATTTTCTCTGTTAAGAATTTCATGTATTTTTTGGTTTTCATAATTTCGTAAACAACGATAACAAGAAGGAGAGCATTCACAAGAATCCAATAAGTTTATTGCTCTTTTTATTACTGCTTTTAATACTTCTCCATCTTCTGTTACAAGACGTCTTGAATGACCCGCACCACCTGGAACTGCATCATATATTATTATCTTATGTTCTGTTCTTCCGTTTGAAATCTTATAAGTTAAACAAGCCTTGATATCTCGTCTTTCAATGTTTAGTTCATGTGCAAAAGAATTAAGTAGAGCATACATAACCGACAACATTGTTGGATAGTCTGAAGTGTCGCAACCAAAAGATATTTTTGCCACATCTGTCTTAAATTCATGATGCAAACTATATCTTGTGAGTGAAGTATTTACACATTTTCCTTTCCCGAAAGGATTTTTATGTCCGGTAGTATTTCTTTCAATACGAGTGACGCCCGATTTGTAATCTTCATATTCTGACAATTTACTTGCTTCATCACTTGCAATTGAATATCCACATTTTGGACACACATAGAAGAAATCAGTAGATTTAACAACAAGAGAATCATTTGCAGTTGATTCAACTTCTAATTTGATGTTTTCAAATTCATATTCATATTTGCTAATTGGGTACGCTGTCTTGTCACCAATATAGATGGCTTCTGTTTTATATTTTCGTTCTTGTGAACTAAGCGGAACTTCTTTTATTTCCTCTTCTGCAATAAAACCTGCTCTCGGCTCAATACTTTTATAAAAATCTCTGTTTTTTAGTTCTTTACCACAAATAGCGCAAGGTATTCCATCTGAACCGATTGGCATTTTAGAATAATTCATGTTCTCACAATCGGGACATTTTGAAAGATATGCTGTTTCGAAGTCGCTCATTTCGCTTTTGTTTACAATAGGTTTTCTAATGTAACGGCTTTTATATAAGCCCCCATCGGCAACCACCTCCGAAGACGGAGCATATTCTGCAATAGCAACTGATAAATCGCGACTTAGGTTTAATGATTTGAAACTTTGTGCTGCAATGTTTTGTGTTAATTCTACTGAATCAATAGGGAATCCATATTTTGGAAGAATATTACCTCGAACAAGAAAATCAATCAAATCGTTTTTTTGATACCTATCTAATTTACGGCTAAATACAGAAGCAGTTTTTTCATCTCTTGCCCGCATTGCCTTTTCGTATTCCTTTTTTAAATACTCAACATTCTGTTCAAACTCTTTTATAATTTTCGAAAATGTGCCTTGCTCTCCAATAAAATCGTCCAACCATTCAAAACTATTGATGTATTTGTCTTTCAGTTGCTTATTTGTGATTGAAATAGAATTTCTTAATAAATCGGATAATTCAATTGGTTCAGAATTAAGCCAGTCAATAAAACCCACATATCCCTTTTCGTTAATAAATAGTTTTGCATTATTAGCGGAATACAAATCTGGATTGATTTTTAAGTAAAGGCTTAAGGCCACAGCATAAATATGACGTTTTAAAATTTTCTCATTATCCAAAATAAAGTTTGGTGGATAAATCATTCCATTTATCATTTCTTTTGGGCTATCAAAAAAAGTAAAGTCGTGAGAACTTAACCTCGCAAATGTCAATGCAAAGGCAGCTGCATCTATACTTCTACCTGCACGACCTACTCTTTGAGCATAATTTGAAGCAAGTGGTGGAATATTCCGTAAAAAAACGGTTTCCAAATCTCCAACATCAACCCCCATTTCAAACGTGGTAGAACAAGAAAGAGCATTAATTTCTTTTCGGATAAATTGTTGCTGATAATCTAATGCATCCTTTTTGGCAAGTTGAGCAGTATGTTCTTTAACAAATAAAGGCGATACTTTTTCGCTTTCGTATAACAAAGCATAATAATTGTCTCTGCAGAACTCTTCAGAATTTAATCTTTCCAAGGTACCTTCGCAACCAATTAGAATACAATTGTTTCCGATATTGAATTGGGTTACTTTTTCGCACTTTTGGCATTTCCACAAAATTGCATTTTTACCTAAATTAGCTTTGAAATAATTTGCAGGTACAAAATATCCTTTCCCATCATTTGTTTGAAGTTTGTATTTATTATCGTCTGATACTAAATAATCCCAGTAGTTACCTAAAAACTCAACAGCTTTATCATCATCTAATTTGAGAATTTTAGTTGTGAGCAATAATTTAATCGAACGATAATATTTTTTTTCTCCGCTTTTCAATGTTTTTGGAGTAGGCATGAAACCCTGAGAATTAAAAACAGAGTTATCCTTGTATTTTGTTATAATTTTCGGATATGGGGTAAAGAACAAGTATTCTCTATCGCTAGGATTTATATCTGATATTTTATCAGTAACAATTGCAGCCGAACGCACAATTTCAAAAGCAAGAAAGTTTAGGAAATTCTTTGCGTCTTGTTTTGAAAGATTAAAATTATTGACGACCACCTGAACAATATCTTCACTGTTTCCAAGATATTCAAAAGAAATTTTACCCAATGAAACGAGTGAAGTATCACGGTTGCAATTATAAAGTTCATTGAGTACCGCAACCCAGGCATTACGTCTATTTTCGGTAATTGACGATTCTATATTGTCGGAATTACTTTTGCGAAACAAATTTAATCCTGAATAGTAATTATCAAGTACACTTACAAAATCGCTTATCCCAATGCCATTCCTGTAATTGTTTTCTTCTTGTGTTACAATATTCCAAATTCCGCGACGACGTAAGAACTCTTTGTATGAATCACTTAAAAAACAAGCAAATTTTGCAGCACCTTGACGGCTGTCAGAGAAAATCAAAAATTGACTTCCCGTTCTTGATTTACTTTTTTTCTTTTCTGCTTTTTGTAAAAATGGATTATTTGTTGATTGTTTTTCAGCGTTTTCCTCAATGTCAAATTTATATTCTGGTATTTGTTCGTATAAAGATGTTGCAACAACTCCTGTGGCTGCATCATACCCCAAATTAAAGCGTCTCAAAGTTCCACCACAATTTAAACAATCATCTTTGGGCAATTTAGAAATCTTTATTTTTTGAGTGTTTCCACAAGTGCACCAACTATTGTGAACTTCATCATCTGCCACTATTGCACCGCAGGTTTTACATAAATAAAAAACAGTATCTTCTTTTTCCTTCTTAGTTTTTGTTTTGAAGTCATCTTTACTATTATCTACCTCCTCCTCATATAAGTCTTGGTTGTATTGCACTTGATAAAAACTACGTTCATCCAAATTACTTGCTCTTACCAGTTTACCATTTGAAACCTTTCCAAGAATAGCAATCTCTCCACAATCTTCACAAACAGCAATTTCAAACATTTTTGCTGTTTTTTCATACGAAAGAGGGAAATGGTCTTTTCTTATTAGCGACAAACTATTTTCATAGTCAAGTGCTAAATAACAGCCATCTAATGCTTTGAGAAAATAATGATATCGAATGTCAATTAGTGGTTTCCCATTTTTTCTTGCCTTTGCACACAAAGCAATAAATCTTACCGCTTCCTGACTTGTAATTTCAAGTTGTTCAGCAAAATCAATGAGTTTTAACAAATTTCCCTTGTTTCTCATTTTAGCATACAAACTAGAAGAAGAAATGATATCATATAATATTTCTGCCTCTCTTTCTTGAGAGTATGTAAAATCAAGGTTGTACTTATCTAAAATATCATTAAAGAAATTTACCTCATTTGCTAAATCAGTAAAAAGTTGAATCGGGTATTGATAAATTTCAGATGATTTTTGTGAGTTATCACGAAAAGCTGTAATAATCTCGTCAGTGTTATAATTACAGCCTGTTAATCGTTCCGCAAATTCTACAACTCTCTTATTACTTGCAATACTTCCATCTCCCAATGTTGCAGAGGTTAAAATAAATTGAGGTTTCTTTTCTCCTGTTATTCTACCTTTTAACCTTCCCATCAAAAATGCAGTTTCAATACCGGTTGCTCCTGCATAGACGTGTGCTTCATCTAATACTACAAACTTAAAATTGGAATTACTGAATATTGAATCATCGCCTGGTCGAAAAAGCATGTGTTCCAACATTGCATAGTTTGTAAATAAAATATGCGGCGGGCGTTCTTTCATCTTTTCACGAGAAACTTCCTCATTTGGTAACCTCTTTCTTAATTCTGGATATTTTTCGTTGGCATACATTGCTTCATAAAGCTTAATTGCATCCATTTCTCTATTTTCCGTACCTCCATTATAAACTCCAAAACGAATCTCAGGGTATGCCATCAGAATTTCACGCAGTCCTTTAATTTGGTCGTTCGCCAAAGCATTCATGGGGTAAATGAAAATTGCTCTGACTCCATCATTCAGTTGCCCTTTTTCCTTTTCTCGGAGCAATTCATTAATAACGGGTATTAAAAAGCAATTTGTTTTACCGCTACCTGTTCCGGTTGATACTACTACATTTTTTCCTGAGACAATTTTCTCAACTGCCTTTTCTTGGTGCAAATACAAAGGTCGGGAAATAGGAAGTTTTGGTGGGTATTTTTTATTTCTTTCCAAATCTCTGAAAAGCGGTGATAATGTTCCGTTTTTAATCAATTCCTCAATTGATTTTCCAGACTTAAATGAATCCTTAATTTCAACGTACGGACCGTTAGAAACAGTTTTATCTAACTCTTCAAGTAACTTTTTTTGCAGATTTTGATTACGAAAATGAAAAGTAGTATTAATATATCCAATATATTCTTTCTTAATTTCGTCTGCTGCTTTTGCCGGATTAAACATTATCTTCTTCCTTAAATTTGTATAGGTTTATTTCACCAAAATAATTATCCTGTTTTTGAATATTGCAAATACCTCTACGCATTTTATCGCAGAATAAATTGCCAATAAAATCATTACCACCTTCCCAGCCTGCCACCAGCCAGAGTGTGCTGTTGTCTCTCAATTCAATTCTGACTGGATTAGTTTTATCATATGCCCCTTTTTCATTTATCATAGTACTAATCACTCTTGTTTCACCATTTTTGTCTATTACGCACAATTGTCCAGTGTAATAAATGTTTTCATCTTCTTGAACAAATTTTAGTTTATCGATAAAGTATTTTGGTATGAAGGGAATCCATTCAGACTTCTTGCTGTCAAAACAGTTTGCACTTAAAAGCGTAATTTTTTTGTTCTTAAATCGAAGTTTTTCAGGCGTACCAATAAGCAATTCCCCTTCATAGATTAGTTGATAATTTTCTGCTTTTGAAAAGATATTTTTATCCTTAATTTTTACCTGAATTTTACAAATATCGTCATGCAGATTTTTGATTTCACTGTTCTTGTAATAGATTTTCGAACGGAAATTATTATCTGCTGATTTAATGATAAGAAAGAAATCATTGGTTTTTTCTCCAACAAAAGAATCTTCTACATTCCAAAAAACTTTACTATCAGCGTATGTTAATGGATTTGCAATAAAATGTTCTTTTGTGGAAACAGTAAAAATTTCAAAAATATCTTTCCCTAAACTAATATGAACGGAAATATCTGTAATGCTCTCATTGGCGTAAATTGCTCTCCCGATTTCAAAATTTCCATTTTGATTTTTAACTATTTCGAACGGTTTTCCGTTTGTCTGGCCAAATATTGTAATGTCATCATTTTCTTTGGGATTATCAATTTCTAATATATCCCCATTTTCCAAAAAATCTTTATACCATAATTTTTTGTTAATAGGTTCATTGTGCCATTCAGTATCGTTTATTCTCCATCTTAGATAGGCAATTTTTATCAACAGCATACCATCATTGAAAGGACATTTTATTTCATTATCTTGATTACTCCACGTTAATTTTAAAGCTTCATCACCATTAAATACCGTCAGCTTTCGCTCTACAGCACCGTAATAAAATGGATGGTTAAACTTTATTTCAAGATTCGGTAAAACAATAATTGTTTCGCTTAGAATTATTGATTCCTTTTCGTAGGAATACAAATTGATTTCTGTAGGATGGTTTTCGAGAATCAAGCCAATTGCTTTTAATCCAAATTGATAGCATCCGCTTTCTATTCTTTCAAAGGTTAGCTCGTGCAATTTGTGAGCTTTTTTATCAATTCGTAATTCTAATGCTTTTAAATTGGCATTTTCTGGAACTAATAGTTTGACACCGCTGGAATATACAATACAAGAAATATCATCAAAGAACCACTCTAAATTTAGTTCTCCTCCAATCAAACAAACAGACTTGCCAATGCTCGCAGTTTTTGTTTTATCTACGAAAAATACTTGTTTTATTTCACCAGATAAACTTTCGCCAGCCTTAGGATAAATATTATATAAATTGGGTCCATAAGTTGTTAATTCGTCCGGTATTCTTCTTAATGCATCAATGGCTTTGGAATAAACAAAATAATTTGTCGGTTTATTTATCTGACTTAAAACTTCTTTTTCACCCTCAAATAAAATGAACTCTCTGTTTAATGATGTCGCTTTGTTTCTTTCCGAATCAAAAATTACAGTATGATTTTCTTTAATTTCAACTCGCAGATTTATTGTATCAGAATATCTCAACAAATTATTCAATTCCAATTCAATTTGTTTTGTTGCGATAACTAATTCGCCTCGTTTTGTTTTTATTTCTTGTGAAAGAATCTGTTCTCCATTTACGAAAACCTTAAGCGACACAATGCTGTTACTATCGTCCAATCTTATTGAAGGGATGTAGAGAAAAACAGAATTTTCGTCTCTAATATATTTCGCAACTATATTTTCTTTTGAAACAGTAGGAACTCTTCTTTTTCGAGCCGTATCATCAGATACTGTTTCAGATTCAGTTTTATTTTTCCACCATTCTACAATGTAGCGTTCTAATCTTGTATTTTCATCAATAAATTCTCTATTGAAAAGCTTATTGATTTGATAGAATGTATCATTTATAAATTGTACAAAATCACCAGATAAATCTTCATTTACTGAAAAGGACCTTAATCCAATTTTAATAGAATAAGCACTTGACCCGATTGAAACTTTCTTATCTTCACGATAACCACCACTTAAAACGGTTTTCATTTGTGCAGCAACTATCTCGCCAAGCCATTCATCTTCATTTGTAAAACCAAAATCCAAGTCTTTTTTGAAAATATTATAACAGAGGTCATAAAATGAAAAAATACTATTCTTCGGCGAAAATGAATGCATCATCAGAGTTGAATAGTACTTTTTGCCTGTCAAAACAATAGGAAGTAAGTGTCTTCTTCCCAACTGCGAAATTACGTCTGTGAAAGCATGATATAATTTTTGGTTGATGTAATCCTCATTTATTAAATGTTTTGATATATAATCCCAAAAACGACTGTTTTCTTCAACGTCGTCTTCACTATCGGAATCTTTCCATCGTTTTGCAATTTCAACAAGCGTGGTAAATATCAATTTATGGTGTTTGTCCTGAAATACGTTACCATAATAAAGAAGAGAATTACACAACAGACCGACATTCTCAAGCAACTCTGAATACTCATCTTCAGTAAAATCAAAGTTGCCTAACAATTTATGTTCGATGAAAATTCTGTTTATTTTTTGAAGCAATTCGTCCATATCTTCTTTTAACTCAATATTAGTTGTTTTACGGTTTTTTAGTGTTGCCGCTTTTTGTTGTTTATCTTCTTTATCTGCATCATTTGAAATGAATTGAGGTATCGTTTCATGAACTCTGTTCTTTATAATTGATTTTTCTTTGATGCTGGTTTTGTTGCCTTCTTTTATATCATCTTCACTATCTACTGTATCATATTTGATTTCAGGTTCATTAACGACAGTTTCAATTTGAACATCATTGTCATATTTGGTTTGATGTATTAAATCATTTTGTATTTCCTCGTTTATATTTTCTTCGACTTCAATTGGTAGTTGTTCCAATACTGTATCAGAGATATTATTTTTTTCAATGGTTTTAGTTTCTTGTTGTAAATTTGGAATTGGTTCACTACTAACTCCCCGGCTCTTAATCTCATTTGTAGCAGCCTCAAAATCAGTCTTTGTGGTGTTAAATTTATATAGATTTCGTTTTCGTTTTTTTTGAACGATTAGAAGTAAAAATTTAAATATCTGATTAATGTATCCCTTCATGTCAGTGTTTGTCAAGATTCTACCGATTCCTTCGGTGTGTTGGCAAGATTGCACTCTTTGACAAAGCTTTGGTTGCAGCGTTGGCTTGTGGGGCTTTGGCAATGTGTGCAATGTGGGTGGGGTTTCCTTCTTCTCTTTTGCGGGTGGGAAGAAAAAAACAAAATAAATTTCCATCAAATTTGCACTGTCCTGTCATAAAGCTAAATTCTTTCCTATTTTAATTTTGTCAATATCGTATCTATCTGGTCGTCTGTCTTTTTACACTTGTTGCCAACGATTTGCTGCTTGGCACATGTGGCGGTATTACTTGCACTTTCCTGTCAAACAACACCCAAAGTTAATAAACATATCCATACCTGTCAAGTTTTTCCCACACCGCCATTGTGCCAAGCATTGCTGTTAGGGCTTGTTATTGTTTTTACCATTGTCTGGTATCGTCACATTTTTAAAAGTCCATGCATATTGTGGGTCAACAGTCCCTTCATAAATGTCAAATACAAAAAGGTCTTTAGGCAATGGTTCAAATGTCAGGGTGAAGTTTGAGGCTTTACCAAAATCAGGCCCGATGGCTATACCTTCAACATTTGTAAGCTTATAAATTTTATTCTTCGCAACATCTTTTATGTACATGGCTTTTTCATGTCCCGGAGGATATGCTTTACACCCTGCACTGATGGAGTTGAAATTTATTTTTGTGTATTCATCAGTTATTTCTACTGATTTAATAAACAATGAGTCCGTCGAACTGCATTTAATATTCAGTTCGTGAGTGCCACGGTTTGTCTTACTGCTGCACGAAGCAAGCAATACGATGGCAAATAATAAAATTACTGTGTTTTTCATATTTTTTGATTTATGGTTTAACGAGCTGGCTTTTAATAAAATTTACTGTTACTGTAGTATCTTTAGGGGCAGGAATATATACGTTTTTTATTTTGTAATCATTATCAACACTGAAATACATGGGATAATCATTAATCGTATCAAGTGTGTTGAACAATTTCTTTGAATGGTAATAAACCGGAATTTTAAAGTTGTATTTTTTAATAAAACCAGCGAGTTCTGTTGTATCTTTATATTCAGCCAACACACTGATTTTAGAGGTATCAACACTGTTATAGCCGTGTGACAGGTTTCTTATTTCGTCTTCGACACATTCCTGACAATTTTTTTCAGAAATATGCAAGTAGTATTTGTCTTTTTTGAAAACATCCTGTCTGTTTAACTGCAACCCATTGTCTGAATAAAACTGAATATCATTAATCATGCTTCCTGCATATTTGAATTCATAATACCTGACTGAATGTAGGTTGTTGATAACGGTATTGCTGTTATTGGCAAAATAGTATTGTCGTTTGTTGCACTGATTTAATCGAAAAATAAGAAAGACGTTTAAACCAAGTAACACTGAAATTACAACAATAAACCAAATTTTATTTTTATTCATATTTTTTTTTATTTTATCAAAAAAACAAAGCACCCCGACAAAAGCCAGGGTACTTTGATGGTTTAGCATTCATTGCCGTCGCAAGGCAATTCAACTACCGGTGCACAATTAGGAGCTGTGCAAGGTAATGCAACTTGGTTACAATTACCTCCATCGCATGGATTTGTGATTACCGGAGCGCAATTACCCTTTTCGCAAGGTCTGCCTGCAATAGCACTTGCATTGGCAAAAATTAACACTGCCGCTGCAGCTACTGCTACCATTACTAACACCTTCTTTTTCATAATGAAAGGTATTATATTTATGCCTACTCTGTTCATTCGGATTTTCGGCTTTCTCCGTTTATCTTTCAGCTTTATAATAAGCCCTAACGGATAGCGGTATGTTTTTGTTGCCGATTTCGGAGCACGTCACTGGCAAGCCACGATAAAGTTTGAAGCGAGCTACAACCTTTCAAATTAGCACTAACTCGGCAATAAAATATACCGCATGTTACAAGCTGGCCGTTCTTTCTTGTCAAGCGACATACCTTTCTGTTTATCAACTATTTCTTTCATACCTTTTCTGTCTGTCGGGTTGTGTGTCGGCAAAGTTTTATTTTTCTTTAAGGGGGGAGATTTTTTGTTTTTTCTCAGGGTCGGGAAAAGCATACTCTTTTGCAAGCTTTGGTATGTGTCAGGGCTTGTGCGGCTTGCAAATGTGTATGCTTTTAGGGTTGGCTGTTTAGAATGCTTCATTTTTTGAACTTGGTTTAGTGCTGAAATTTCCTTGTTGTTGAAGTATAAGTTCATAAGTCATAATCTGACTATAGAGATTGATGTAATTGTCTTTTGTTACACTCTCATTTGATACGAAACCTCCTTTTAAATAACTGCACGAAGATGATGGCATTTGTTTGTTAGGATTCCAGCCAGTTCCCGAGTAAAAGAAGACTTGGTAACTGCCGTCTGGAACATTAAATGTAAATGAATTACCTCCTTTAATATAGGCGTGTCTTACTACCTTACCATAAGAATTCTTAATAGAAACCAGTACATCTCCACTGCCTCCTGTAATCACCTTAATTTTTGAACAACTCCAGTCAGAGCAATAATTGCTTGAACCGTAGCATGCAGAATAAGGCATACTTCCTGTGCTTAAAGAATTGTATTTCCATTGTTCTTCAAAAGCATCATCAGCCACACTTTGAAAAGCCTGCTTATTAAAACTTGTTTTTGTAACATTATAGGTTATGATTCCAAGTGTCGGTGAGTTGAATGTTTTACTCTCTGATTCAGTTGAAAGAATTTGAGATTTATTATTTGAGAGACGTGTTTCAAAGTAATTTATGACACCACTTTTAAGACTTCTTTTTGTTGATGAAACACTATTTGAGAATTGTGTTTCTGCTTGTTTACTTTGAGTTTCTGCTGATTTTATTTCACTATCGTAAGTGGTCAAAAATTTTTCAAACTCACTCCAAGCGTCCTTGTCAAAAGAAATTTCGTATAAGTCAGAATAAAAATCTGAACAGTTTCCAATTCTACTTGTCTTTTGCAAAAGTTTTTCATCTTTTAATTTTGGATACCAAGATGTAAATGTGCTACCAAATTTCTTTTCAAGCTCTTTTTCGTTGTTTTCAATTAGAATTTGTGCTGTTTCATTTTGCTTTTCTACAATACATTTTTCATATAGACAATCAAGGTATTTAAATTGTCCAGTTTTAAATTTCACACTACCACTTAAATACAAAAAAGAAAATACTGTGTCCTTTTCATAAATATATTTTGATTCTTCAAAATACTGATTGAAATAATCTAATAAGCCTTCGTCCGAAAACTGTGTAATTCTCTTTTCTTTTTCTATTTTGAAATACTCTAACTGCTCAGTTTCATATTTTTTTATCGATACTTCAAATTCGGCTAGACGATTCTTAAAAATAAATCTTACGGATATCACGAGTAAGATTAGTAATATTGCAACTCCTATTAGTATTTTATTTCTCATTTATAAACTTGTTTTTAATGAAAATTGAAAGCAGCAAACTCACACCAACAATCACATCAACAATATTCCAAATTTCTCTACCAAGTGAAATCTTGAAAAAAGGTTGAAACAACAATGCAAGACCAACGAAAATAATCATTTCTATCTGTTTATTATGTTCATATGCTTTGTATGCTAAAATTGAAAAGCCAATAAGACCTACAAAGCGAACAAGTTGGTAATAACCATATGGCATATCAGCAAGGCAGATGAATAGTAATAATGCTAATAATATTTTGATGATTTTATCCATTAGTTTTTAATAATTATGACTTGTGCTGCTCTTATTAATTCTTTTCCTCTGATATATCCATTTCTAACGATTGAAACAATTTCGTCATTCTTTTTTGAAATATCTGGTTGCTTTTCGATTACTTCGCAATAATCTGCAATCATCATATTCTCAGGAAATTCGATTCTGGTTATTCCATGTTTTTGAAGTATAAGAATCAATTTTTTTGATACCGAATTGTATCTTTTCATAGTCTTGCTAACATCCTCAACCTTATCTAAACCTCTTTCTATCATAGAACTTTCAATATTTTCAATCGAATCTAGAACATCAATGATACTTAAGGCAAATCCCTTTAATTGGTCTTGCTTTTCTAGTTCCTTTTGTTCAATGTTGTTTCTTAAATCACTTTCTGATTTCAAAATATGCGTTATAATTCCTTCTATTTCTGAAACTTCCTTTTTCATTTTTCAATTATTTTAGTGAGTCAAAAGCATTCTCATTAATACTATCAATATCGAGTTTGCTAATTTTAACATCAATTTCAATTTTGTGTGGGCGTTTTGCCTTAATCTTTGCAGGGTACATAAAATCGGCAGCTAATCTTTTACCAGGGTCTAGTAATTGTCTTGCTGCATTAGCGATTTCTGTTAGCGGATACTTCTTATTCTGCATTGCCTTCATTTGGGCAATTCTTATATCGTTCTTTGTTGCATTCTGTTGGTTTTCTAAGCCAAGGACAACATATGGGTTTTCCATGATAATGCTTTTATTTAAGTTTAAAATGGTAATTGATCTTCATCTAGACCTAACTGTTGAATTAGTCTTCTTAATGGATCACTTGATACTTGACTTGGTTTTCCTTCGCTCATCTTCTTAAAATAGGATAGTACTCTTTTAATTTTTTCACCTTCTGAATTTAACGTTTGACCAAATCTGATTGAAAGTGCATTTTCTTCAAATAAACTTATATCAACACCTGCCTCCTTTAGTTGACTAAGAATATCTTGTCTGGCTTTAACTAATTCAGAAGTGTTTTGTTTAAACACTTCTGATCTTTTAAGATAAACCTCATCAAGACATTTGTAAATCTCAGTCTGCTTACGTGCATGACCATTTAAAATATCAAGTAAATTGAACCTAATTAAAGAAATAATATTTTTACAGATTCTAGGATTTGATGTTGAGAAAAAATATGCTTGTTTCATTAGAACCAAAGCTTCATAATTGCTTATTTCTTGATCATTTACTTTGCCAATGCAGTAGTTGGAAACATAGGATGAATATTGATATTTTAATTTATCATTAATTGGAGAGAATTTAATTACTTCTTCCATTATCTTTATTAACACATCGCTTTCATCATAATCCTCTATCTTACTTGCTAATATGTTGTAGAAAGAATCTTGGATTTTATTTTTGATAGTTTCAAATTTATCAATTAATGATTTTTTTCTATCTGAGTTTGCTTCTTTTATCGCTTTTAAATCTTCACGTTCGATGTATGTTCGAACAGAATCAACAAGCTCTTTAGCAGTTGCATATTCACGAACATACGTGTCTGAATTGTCCTTTAAATAAGGAATTCCTGCCTGCAAAGCTTCTTCATTATCGTATTCGGAATACTCATTATCCAAGAATTCAATAATATCATCATTAATTGAAAATGTTTTAGCAAAATGAGGTCCTGCTACAAGAATGTCTTTATCAAGTAACTCTATTACTTTTTCAATGGATTCCTTTTCGTAACTATAATAATGTTGACAGGTAGAAAGCAGGGTTTGGTTCGAAACTGTTTTATTTAACAGTATCTCGAATTGATTTAGTAATTCTCTTTGAGTAACTCCTATAGAAATATTAACTCCCGTGGGTTCATCATAGTTAATATTTTCAGGTAGGTCATCGTGTATTTCATACTTTCCTCCTATTGAGTCATTTAATGTAAATGTGTAATCATCATCCCAAATAGTATATTCTAGTGATTTTATAATTACTTTGTCTGAATATACTGCTGTTAGCCAGTTTGAAATTATTGATTTATAATTCTTTTCAGTTATATTTCCATCATGTGCAAAGTTATAGCTGCATACCCCTAAATTCTTAATTAATTCTGGAAATTGATAAAATTTTGGAAACCCTTCAATTAAACTTATGGCATTACCGTATTGTTTCTCATCAATATAGTAATTGAGTATTCTATTGAACAAACTTGGCCTTAAATAATTAAATTTTGAAGAAATAGCTGGGAACTCTTTTTCTATTGAAATCAAACTTTTGTCAATATCTGTATAGATTTGTTTTACTTCTTCTATTTCAATTGAATTGCTATACAGATCCTCTATTGTTTTATTGATTTCATTTACTTTTATTATTGCTTTATTTTGCCTATCAGTTTTAATAAAGGAATACAGCTTTTCTACTTCTTTATTATTTTTTTCAAGTTTGCCGGTTATTATTTTTTCTGCATTGTTATAATCACCATTAACCAATAGTCTTTTTGCATATCTGAAGTAGAAATCAAATTGTATTGATTTTGGTGCTTTATTAATTTCAACAAGATTATTTTCACTTATTATTTCACCGTTTTTTAACTTGCATATTTCAGTTCGACAAATCGATAGGTTTTTAATTGATGAATTAGATGAGTTATTAGCATGCTTTAATGATTTTGAATAATCGCTGATAGCGTCAACATACTTTTCTTCCTTTTCTTTTTCAATACCAAAATCATAAAATACATTAGCAAGTTGAGAAATATGCTTGAGTTTTAATGCAGCGAACTCGCTTTCTAAACCAACTTTTATATTTGAGTCTATGTACTTAATATTGGAAACAATATGAGTCTCTTTGTCTTTTGATGAAGCTTGTGCTTCTATCTGTTGTAAAGTTAATTTTGAAATTTCATAATGGGTCTTTGCCTCAAATTTATTGTATAAAGCAATATTTGAGCTTGATTTGATTCTTTTTTTAAGATTTAAAACTTGGTCAAAAAAACTTAATGCAGCATCTTTGCTTGATGATATTTGAGCTAAACCTTGATTATACTTTATTTCAGCAATTTTTGCCGGTGCATCAGGATGTTTGTCAAATATCGAGTTGAGGACATTCAACGAATCAAGAATATTGCCATTAGTGTAAAGTGATTTAGCTTTTTCAAATTTCGTTGAAGGCAGGTTTTGATAAATTAGGAATATGATTATTCCGACAACTATTATAATAATTATTGCCTCCATACTATTCTGGCATTTTAATTAGTAATACTTGACCAACTTGTAAACTATAAGGTTGGATTAAATTATTCTCCTTTTCAATTAGAACGTACTTTCTTCCATCCCCATAAAAGAATTCAGCAATTTTCCACGGGAAATCACCTTTTTTCACTGTGTATTTTACATATTTGTTATTTGCTGCTTGGTTTTCGATTTCTACTATTTTGTTAGCCAATGTTTTATTAGTATTATTAACACTATACAAAGAATCTTCTAACTGAGCAATTTGATTATTAGATATATCCAAATCGTTCTTTGTGTCAATTCCACTTTTTATAAATAAAATGCTTACAAACATTATCAACACAGAGAAAACAATTAGTAATAATGATAGACTATTTTTACGTTTATCTGTTTTAGTAATAGCAGATAATAACAGATATGGTTTCAAATCTGAATTGCACTGCGGGCAACTTATATGCTGTCTTTTAAAATCAGCTAATCCAGACTGACCACAAACTGGACAATTGTATGTTATCATAACGAATCTTTATATTTATGAATAATTCCATAGGCTTCATCTACAAGAATTTTCCCCTCCTGTGTTTGCTTCATAAGGAACTTTGTTTTGGAATCACTAAATAATTGAAGAAGTCTGTTTACATCAGCTTGTTTATTTGTATTGCCAATGTTGGGAGTTGGTACTTCTAATATTCTATTTGCAAGCACTTCGATTTGTAAAGCTGCATTCAATAAACCATATTCATCTGTTTTCTCTTCAAGTTTTTTAATAAGCTCATCTTTCTCATTAAGGTCATCTGAAGATTCAATACTATTTATGAGTTGAATTATTGAATTTCTATCGAATAGGTTTATGAGTTCGCCAAACTCTACCAGTAGTCGCTTAGCACGATATAATTCTCTGTCTAAGTCAGAGCTACCAACTTCATTTGCTTTAATTTCCTCAAATTTTTCTGTTGTTGTATAATAGATTTCATGCCATTTATTTTCATTTATATTTTGACTGCCAACATTATTAATTTCAGAAATCTTATTTGTTATGAATTGTATTAAGTCATCTTCTCCTTGAACAGTTTTAAATTCTTTTACTGCCTTTTCAACTAATTCATCTATAGTTTTTAACGCCTTATGATCCGCACCACCGCGACCAAGAATAATTTCTTTTTTCTTTGTTTTATCAGTTCTAGGATATACATAAATTTTAAAACTTTCGTTTAAATCTAAATGAAATTCGAAAACTAATTCTGTCGCTAATGGCAAATTCTCCTCAATCGGGTAGTATCCTAAAAACTGCAATTCATCTTTCCCATCTTCAACATCGGCATAAATAGCAACCTTTGCAATTTTTTGGTTGGCAGTTAATGTCTTAAATATCTTTGTTTTGTCAGCAGGTAAAGTGGATTGTTTTTCAATTATTAATTCTTTTCTTATTTCTCCGTTATCATGAATTTCAATAAAGTAATTATGATTGGTAGAGTATGAAATGTCTTCGATTGCTGATTCATCACCAATTACTGGCTCATACTCATCTCCAAGACGATGTGCTAAAACACCTGCACCTTCAGCAATTGAAAGCATAGGTTTTTCAGATACTTTAATTTTATTATTACCATATTTATCAGAAAGCATTTTTTTAACTAGCGGAATACATGAAGAGCCGCCTACAAGTAATATGCTATCTATCATTGACATATCATAACCAACTTCCTTTAATAATTGCTCTATTAAATCAATTGTGCGCTGAATAAAAGGTTTAATTGAATTTTCAAACTCTTCTCTTGTAATAGTAACATCAATATCAATAATGTCTCCATTTTCGTCTTCAAGCAAATTATCAATTAGAATTCTCGCTTTATTGGTAGAGCTTAACGAAATTTTTGCCATTTCTGTTTGAAACCTCATTTGACCCTCGAAACGATACTTGTTTCGAACAGTTAATTTATCAACTAATGGCTGTAATTTGTTAATATTGTATAATGAGCAAACTTTTGCTTCAATAATTTCTTGTAATTTTCTATCAAGATCGTCACCACCTAACCACCTGTCTCCACCAGTTCCAGCTTCCATATATTGACCATCAGCTATATTTAGAATTGATAAATCAAATGTACCACCACCAAAATCATAAATCAAGACAGTTTTTGGTTCACCTGGCTTTAAATTATCAATACCATAAGCAATAGCAGCAGCAGTTGGTTCAGCTAATATTTTTTTAACCTTCAGTCCTGCCATTTCTGCTGCTCTGCGAGTAGCATTTTTTTGCTTTTCAGTAAAATATGCAGGCACTGTTATCACGGCATGTGTAACCTGATCGCCTAACTTTTCCTCGGCATCGGCTTTGAGTTTTTTCAGAATTTCTGCACTTATTTGTTCAGGCGTATATTGCTTACCTCCTAAAACTACAGCAACAGCGTCATCTGTCCCGCCTTTTAATTCTGTTATTCCAAAGCTGTAATATTTACTCTTTATAATATCCTGAACCATTTTATCTTTAATGGCCCCTCCCATAAGCCTTTTTACAGATAAAATTGTATTAATTGGATCTCTCTCAATTAAACGATAGGCAATGCTTCCGACTACAATTTCATCATTTAATAACCCAACACAGGAACGTGTCAATTCCTCATTTTCTTTATTCCGAACAATTTTTACAGATGTGTCTTTAAAGGCAATTACAGAGTTTGTAGTGCCAAGGTCAATTCCTATTGATTTTTTCATTATTTTCAATTTTTTAAGTTATACAATTTTGAAACCTGCAGGTGCCTTACTTGATGTTTTAAGATGGTATGGAGAAATATACAAGAGAGTTATTGTATCACCATTCATATTAAAAATTTCGTATTCATCTATTGGCTTATTAATAGATGCTATTTCAAGGCTTTTTATTCTTCTCCATCTAATCCTATCACCATTCGAAAGACGTAATTTTGATAAATATTTTTCATTTTCAGGCACTCCGTAAACAGGTACTGGATTGGTCTTGTCCAATCCGAAATTTCCAGTCCCTTGTGGAATCTCGTCAAGCCTACAAGCTTGTGGATTGTTTTTAATTTCACTTAAAAACATATTGGCCATTTCTTTGGGTATCATTGATAACCATTCTGGCTGTTTTTCTTCTTCTTTCTTAAAAAAATCAAATAGTCCCATATTGTGTAAAATTTAAAGTTACCAAACATATGCATCACCTTCTCGTCTTACTTCTGAAGGAGTTCGCCTGTGTATCATCATTGCAGCGGCAAGGGCAGTCAGGTATCCATGAAATTTCTCAACCTGTTCATTGCTAAAATGCTGGATGCAATAACCTGCTAAATGTGATTTAAGCCGCTCTTTATCAAATTTTTCTGATATTCTGCTTATTGCAGCCGATTTAAGAAAAATTGATTTTGCAGTATCATAATCGATTTTGTTGTTTAAGATATAGAGCAGTTCTTTTGTTCCTGCATCAATGTCCTTTTCTCCTTTTGGAAAAATTGAGTTGGAAATTTTTTCCATCATTTCTTCCATAGGATTTTTTTTAGGTTTTAAGAAATCAAATAGTCCCATATTCTACATTTTAATTTAAGTTTATACTGTGATGGGAAAAATGGCTCTTTTGCAAAACAGGATTGATGTGTTGGCTTTTGCGGTTTTGCAAATGTGCCATTTGTGGGCTGGCAAAAAACAAAAAATGTGGGTCGGCAAAAAATAAAACTTTATCGGGTCGGCTGGTGTGGTCGGCAGTCATTCCGATTTGAATTTCTTCTTTGTCTTTGTATGTCGTCTTGTCAATTTTCATGTCGTTGTCTTTTTCTCAGGCTTGCTTGTAACGGTTACGTGTATGGTGTCGTTTGGCGATTCGAAGCACGAACCTGTCAAACCGTTACACAGTTTATTAGATGTAACGCCCTTGAAATTAGCACTATCCGCCAAATGCACTATACACGATGTTAGGCACTGGGCTTGGTTCATTATCAAGATGTTACGCTTCATTTATCTCTAAATTTTTGTTCTTTCAGGGTCGGCAGTCTTTCTGTGCGGAAGGGCTTGTATGCTCTTTGGCAAAATTTGGCTGGAGCGATGGCTCGGTGCGTTTTGCCAATGTGCATACAAGCGAAGGGATGGCTATCCACTTACTATTTCCGTCAATTTTTCTTTAAACTGCGTTTCCCTTTCTGTTTTATTATAAAATGGCATTCCAATGATTCTTATTTTATCATTTTCATGCAAAATTGCTTCTTCTTCAATGTCTGCAAAGAATTTTTCTTTCCAGTCGTCTGTCGGTATCAAGTGAGTACCTTTTGGCTCAATGAATAACTGATAAACAAGATTTTCTCCGCTTTCCTTTTCTGTCATAAAAAGTACATAATCAGGTTCGGTTGCTTTTCCATCGCTGAATCTGAATATTTTGAAAAATCTCTCGTTGCGTATCAGGTAAATATCTTTGAAACGATTTTCAAGTTCTTCCATCTGCGAATCAAGGAATTTTACCAATAATTTTTCTTCTGATGAACCGAAATTTTCTTTGTATGCGTGCCAATCTCTTGAATTTAAGTCAAGATAATATTTTTCGTCAATATCGGTACGCATGGTTGGCTTACCTGTTTCTTTGTCGGTATTTTCTTCAATGGCAAAATACATTTTCTTGTCACGGAACACCTTACGAATCGGCTCTCTTTTAAATGTTTTTGTTCCCCGATAATCACCGAAAGTCTGATTAATTTCTTCTGAAATAGAAGTCAGGAACGATAAGCAAACATACAATTTGTCTTTTGGAGTTAGGTTTTTAATATCCTTTTCAAGTCCGATTACATCAACTTCAATTGCTGATAGTTTTTTAGTGATAAAGTCATCAACCGATTTTACCGATGGAAAAAAGCGTTTCATACTGTTGAAATGATAAAAAGGAATTTTATTCATTGCCTTTTTAAATATCACTTTATCCCAAAGTATCGGTTTGTATGATTGTGTTTTACGGTCAACTTGTTTGGTTTCCTGTTCGGTAAAAATTACAGATTCTGCGGTTGCCATTGTCCGCAATTTGTATTCATGTTTTTTACGGATTGCTGGTTCCTGATATTCAAAATTTAATTGTGGGTCGTTCTCCACTTTTTTGTTAATGAATACAAAACCTGTCTTATAAAATTTCGATTCTTTAAAATCGTCTTTCAGTTCAAGAAAAACCTCTTTCTTCTCCTTTGGAACAATTCCAATTTCTTGTAATGCGGTGTTTAATTCCTGTATGTATCTTGGATTGTGCGAACAATGATAATGCAGTTCTTCGCAAATCCTCATTTCATTTTCAAGATCGGTATCAAATTTCCGTTGGTCAAGCGGCTGTTCTTCTGAAATTTTAAACGGAAAATATCTTGCACCTCGACCAATTAATTGGGCTTCCTGCACAGTTGTTTTCCCTGGTTTCCCTCCTTTAGAATCTCGTGTTTCGTACAAACGGACAATGTCATAGAGGTTCAAAACGTCCCAACCCTCGTTTAGCTTATCAACGGCAAATACAACCCGATATTCATTGTCTTTTGCTTCAAGGGTATTAATGACAATTTGCTTTTCGTCTGTATCGTTTTTTGAATTAACCGAAATAATTTTATCCTCCGAAAAATCATCTTTTAATTCATCAATCAGGTTGGCAGTTGTAATTTTTGATTCCTCAAAAAACTGAAAAGCTTTTTGCAGGGTTTCATTACCTTTTAACCCTTTTATTTTGTTAATGTCCGATTCAGAAAGGTTTTGTATTTTGTCTTTAAATTGCTGTTCCATTTCTGCCGATTCTGCCGTAGTTTTCGATTTCATCATTACCACAGGTTTAATCAGCAACCCATGTTTTGAAAACACTTTCTTCTTATACTGGCTTACAATTATTCCTTCCAATGCACGGTCAACCGCTTCAAGGTCGGCTTGCAGGGTTTTTACTTCTTTTGAATAACCATCTTCACGGAATTTTTTAAGGTCATAATCGAAAAGCAGTTTTGAGTTGTATTTTGCAGCAACAGAAGAGTGCGAAAGCTCCAATGTGGCAGTAAATTCCAACATTACGTTATCAGAATTGGAATCAAAAATGCGTGTAATGGTATTTTCCCATGAACGCTCAACTTCCAATTCTTCGCCTGTTAGTTTTTGCTTGGTAAGTGAGTTTACATGGTGGGCTTCATCCGAAATCAGAACTATTTTTTTGTTGGCAAAATCTTCAAATGTTACGCTGTTTTCTCGTGGTGTGTTCAAACGGGAGTGTAAGCCTTGTATGGTTGAAAAATGAATATTTATATCGTTGTCGTTTACGCTTTCGAAATTATCCACTTCACGAACCGAAACAGGTTGATTATTAATGTTTATCTGCTGTGCAAACAAGTATTTGAGCGATGCCGAATTTAAAAAGTTTTCTTTGGTTTTACGAATAATGGTATCGGTGTTAACAAAGAAAATAAAATTGCGGTAGCCCATTTTGTAAAGCTCCACAATTGCACCTGCCATAATCAAAGTCTTTCCGCTTCCTGTTGCCATGTGAAACAACAACTGGCTTGGTTTTCGGCGGTGCTTGTATTTGTTGAGATAATAGGTAAAACGTGCAAATGCCTCAATCTGGTAAGGTCGTGCTTCGTATCGTAAATTTTGTTTGATATTGTCGGGCAGAACAAGTTCAATCACTTCATTCTCCACCAAAACATCAAAGGTTTTATCTAAACGTTCTTCTGCCATAGTGGATTATAGAATGTTATAAAATTGTTTGTTAAGTTTTTTATCTGCTTCTGAAATTTCAAAAGTTTCATCTGCCATTTCAGAGAAATTCACATACAACTGGTTTTTGTCCAGTACCTCAAGTAAAAATTTCTTTTGGTCGTCAAGTGAAAGGGTTTTAAAGGCTTCAATGCGTTCATCAAAACTTTGCTTATCGAACTGGTAACTCAAAAAGGCTTTTTCTTTCATTTCCTGCCAAACTTCAATTAGCTTTTCTTTGCTGTCGGCTTCTAAAATTTGGTCAGCATAGGTTTGGTTGTATTTGGCAAGTTCGCAATATATAAATGAACCACCGCCTTTCCAGTTTATAGATTTTGAAATGCCACTTTGCTCACCATTAATAACATTTATTAGGCGTTTTGTTGAATCATTATCACCATAATCCAATTGTTCAACTCCAATAAATTTTCTATTAAGTTTAAGGCATACAGCTGTAGTGGAGCCAGAACCATTAAAAAAATCCATTACTAAATCATTTTCATCGGTAAACAGAAATAAAAATCGTCTCAACAATGCTTCTGGTTTTTTCCCAGCTGGAAATGAAATACCACCTTCATTCTGAGTATTTTGAAAATCAATATCATTCCAAAAATCACACAATAAAGTAGATAAATCTTCCTCACCTGTATCTAGTTTACTTATAGAATCTTCAAGAAAAACTAACCGTCTTCCATTTAAAGCAAATTCATCAGGATTCTTTGAATACTTAATAACTTTATCAGGATTATCAAGAGATAATTGTTTTCCCTCGTCAGATATTGATGGTTGTGTTTGAAAAATGGTTGATTTATTTGCTAAATAAAACTCCTTAATTCTCTTATTGTCAATATCAATGTCATTAATAGTAGATTTTTCAGGTAACAGCCCCTCTTTTATTAATACTTCAACTAAATTATAAACTTCAAGTGTTTCAACATTTAATATTCTTGAAAAATGAGTATCCCATTTTATTCTTTTGGCATATTGGGGATTGATTTTTTCAATTCCCCCTTTTGAGTAAATATGAATGTAGTCTTTTTGCTTTAGAATTTTTTTATCCCTATGTGTTGTTTTTCTTCCGCTTGGTGTAGAAGATTTAACAACAATTGTACTTTCGAAGTTATGAGGTAAAAAAACTTCATCTGCTAAATTCTTTAGATATGATTGCTCATTGTCATCACAATGTATTGCAATAACTCCATTAGGTTTTAGTAGTTCTTTTGCAAATGATAACCTATTTTTCATAAAAGTTAACCAAGAACTATGGTTGAAACTATCATTATACTGAAAACTATCACTACCTGTATTATATGGAGGGTCAATGTAAATTAGTTTAACTCTGTTTTTAAAACGTTTTTTCAAAGAAGCAAGAGCCAATAAGTTATTTCCTTTAATTAACAGGTTATCATTATCGCTAATTTCTGTTACTTCGTGTTCGCCCTGTTGGTCGTACTTTTTCCAGTTGGTAAATACTTTAGGGTCAAGCAGTCGGTCAATTTCATCGGGGGCAAGGGTTTCGTTCCAAAATATTTCGTTTCGCTTTTGGTCTTCTTTGGTTTGTCCGCCTTCCAAAACACAGTCTTTATGTGGCCATGCCAACACTACATCGTTTTTAGTGCTAATGTAATTGTCGGTTGTTCCATCGTTAATGGTTAAACCAATCTTGTTTTTAAAAGCGGTGTAACTGTCGGGCAAAAAAGACTTATTATTTACAAAACGCTGAAATTTAATTTTGTCGAATACCAAAACGCCTTCTACATCAGTAAAAAAATGAGTTTTAAATGTGTCGTGCTTTATTAAATGCTTAATAAGTTGTGGGTCAACCTGTAATGCCATTTCAACAATCTTGTTTTTGTTTAGTTGTCCGTCAACTACCAAAGCATCTTCGTGTTGGAGTATATTTATCAGTTCGTTTTGTAAGTTCTGCATATTCTAAAATCCTTATTTAATAATCTCGCAAATTAACAATTTTCGGTTCAATAATTGGTACAAATTCCGCTCAATCTGCGCGCGGTGGCAAAAAAAGCATGTGTTTGGCAGCGAAGCGAAGCTTGCAGGGAAGGGCTGCCAAACTTATGCTTTGTGGGTCGGCAATCCTTTCTCTTTTTTCGTGTGTCAGGAAACAAAAATTTCTCCATTTTATCGCTGTTGTTTCTGGTTTCGTAGCCTTGTGCCTAACGGTCGAGTGTATGTGCCGTAAGGGATTGCGGAGTAGTTCCCTGTCCACCGACACGAAAGTTTGAGCGGGCTACAATGCTTGAATACCCACTGAAACCCTTATGGCATATACACTTTGTTGTGCG
>Ga0255344_1001752_pt1 | contig 27940 bp, 27 predicted proteins | sample wastewater_treat_5_FD_192414 | JGI IMG/M metagenome (GOLD analysis project Ga0255344, IMG submission 192414) | Wastewater microbial communities from Lulu Island WWTP, Vancouver, Canada - plant18 | ecosystem: Engineered > WWTP > Wastewater > Unclassified | place: Canada: Vancouver, British... | reverse complement strand
ATTTATCCAGCGTCACCAAGCTCCAGTCGGAGGGTGGCGGAATCGATCGGAATCGGGTGGCGGCTTCCGTCGGAATCGGGTGGCGGAATCAATCGGAATCAGGTGGCGGATTGCGTCGGAATACGCAACCACAGAGAGGAGGCGAAATGGCTAATTGCACAACCAACGACAAGACGGGCAAGACGGCTCCTGAGAATTTAGGCATATACCTAGGAGTCACCCCTTCGAGCGACATCGAAGGTGTTCGTTTGATCTGCAATACCGAGGGCGGTCAACAGATTCTTATGAAGACTGTGGCTCGTATAACAAAACCCGGTCATCTTGGCTGTTTCCGGAGACTATTCCAACGGATGAGGCGATGACCGGGAACACGACCGAAGACGTGAGGGGATTCTCATAGTGGACCGAGGATTTATTAAACTCTATCGCAAATCCCTCGATGCGGGTTGGATCAGGAACCACAAACTCTGGGCGCTCTGGACTTGGTGCCTGCTCAAGGCGAGCCATAAAGACCACGATGTCGTTGTCGGCTTGCAGACCGTTCACCTGACGCCCGGCCAGTTTATCTTTGGGTTGAAGAAAGCATCACAAGAAACAGGGCTGACCCTCCGTGAAACCCGCACCCGCATTGAATCTCTGATAAAGGCCGGAAACTTGACAATCAAAACGACAAACAAATTTTCGGTTGTTTCGATAGTAAATTGGAACCTTTACCAATCTGCCGATTCAGAGAATGACACGCAAGCCGACAAACAAGGGGCAAGCAAACGACAACAAACAAGAATGGAAGAACATAAGAATAAGAAAACCCCTGACGAGATTTCTGCCGAAATCTCCTCCCTGTCCGGAATCTATTCACCCGAATTACTGGAACGGATCTTTTCAGCCATATCGTCTACCAGGAAGACAAACCGCATCACAGAAAGCGTCAAGCTGAGGTTTCTCCAGGATTGCGGAAAATATCCCGTCCGCCAGGTAGAGGCAGGATTGAGGGTCTATCTGGAAAAGGATTATGCCTCTCTGGGGAAGGGCGAAAAATATCTCTTGGGGATCATCCGGAACCAGAACGGCCAGACCGTAGAGGCCCCGGACCCGATGACCAGGAAAAGCAGCGGCAGTACAGCCCTTGATGATTATTACCGGAGTCAGGGATACAGGATCACGGCATGACCGCACGAGAGTATGTACAAAGCAAGGGCCTTGAATACCGGATGCAGTCCGGGCAACTGGTTCTGAAGGTGTGCCCCTTCTGCCAGGATACTAAGGCGCACTTCTACATGAGCCCGGAAGACGGGGCCTTCTACTGCCACAAGTGCCAGGAGAAGGGGAACCTGATCACGCTGAGGAAACATATGGGAGACTCGGAACGATGGGAACAGGGACAAAGGGCCTCAAGAACATTGGCCAGGAAGCCACAGGAAAGCGTCAGCAAGGCTTTCCCCGATTCGGACGGGGGGAAGGTGCCCCTGGACACAAATCGAGCCCTGAAGGCAAATGCTGCGCTTTTAGGCGATAATCATTCATTGGAGTATGTAACCGGGGCGAGAGGAATCAGCCGAGAGACCCTGGAGCATTTCAAACTCGGTCTCGAAATCGACCAGGCCGGGAGCCGTTGGCTGACCATTCCCCATTTCTCCAAGGGCAAGCTCGTCAACATCAAGAGCCGTTCCCTGCCACCGGCCGAGAAGACCTTTCGCAGAGTCGCCGGCTGCCCTTCTGTTCTCTTCAACGCCGATGTCATCGCCGGGGCCGACGAGCTTTTCATTTCCGAGGGGGAAATCGACGCACTCACCCTTTGGGATCAGGGCATCAAGAACGTGGTCGGGGCGACGACGGGAGCCGGATCTTTCGACCCGTCATGGATTGATCAACTGGAGAAGATCAAAAGGATCAACATCGTCTATGACCCGGACGAGGCGGGGCAGAAGGGGGCTCGGGAGGTAGCCCGACGCCTGGGCTATGATCGGTGCTTCAACGTCGTTTTGCCCGGCGGCCAGGATGTGAACGAGTTTTTCACGTCGGGTCATGACGTATTCAAGTTTCACGCCCTGGTTCACGAGGCCCGGCAATTCGACGTGGCCGGGATCATGAGCTTTCAGGATGCCCTCCAGAAGTTCAGGTCCGAAAGGTCACAGCCGGACCAGGCCAAGGGCTTATCAACGGGGCTGCCCTCCGTTGACCGGATCATCCGGCAGGGCTTTCAGCCTGGAGAACTCATCGTCGTCTCCGCACCCCCGAAGACCGGGAAGTCGAGCTTTGCTCTTCAGGTCATCACCAATAAGGCCCTTGAAGGCTTTCCAAGCCTGTTTTTCTGCCTCGAAATGAAACCCATGCGGGTCATCCAGAAGATCGTCCAGGCACATACCAAGAAAGAGGAGATCGGATTCGAGGAGATTAACCGGGCACGGGAGTATTTCCGGGGAAAACCCCTCTATCTCGGGTACTCCTACCAGAAGCCGGACCTGCATGGCATTGTGGAAACGCTGAAAGCCGCGATCCGGCGATATGGCCTCAAGCTGCTTGCCTTCGATCACCTTCACTTCCTGTGTCGGTCCATCACCAACCAGGTCCAGGAGATTGGCCTTGCGGTCCAGGCGTTCAAGTTCCTCGCAGAAGAGATGGAGATCCCCATTATCCTCATCGCGCAGCCGCGTAAAATACAAGCCGACGCCATCATGACGGCGATGGATCTTAAGGACAGCGCCTCGATCTTCTCGGACTGTGATCATCTGATTATCCTGCACCGGGCGAGGACGAGAAAAACGACCTCGGGAACGGAGGGACCAGGGGATCAAAGCCTCAGGGACCAGGCCCTTGATCCTGTCACTCTCTGCCGAATTGAAGGCTCTCGATACAGTGCGGGGGGAGAGGCCTTGCTGTATTTTCATGGGGAGTATTCCAGATTCGTGGAAATGCCATCGCAATAAAGGAGGTCAAAGATGGGGAATTTCATGGTGCGGAGCTTGCCGAACGACGTGCAGAGGGCTTTCAGGATTCTGTGTGAGCGGGAAGGCATCAGCATGAACAAGAAGATACGGGAGCTGATTGAGGGGTATATCCGGGAGACGGTTCAGGCGCAGATGAGCCGGAAGCAAGCACCATGAGCACATCGGATGAACTTCGAGAGAAATGGAAACAATTCTGGCGGGAATACGACCGCGCACACAAGGCATGGTTGAAACTCCCATTGCCTCGTCCGACATATCCCAGGATCCCCTTTCCGGATGAACTGAAAGGGCTGACGTGTGGCGCTCATGCCAGGAGAACAGGGAAGCCTTGTCGACGGAGAGACATCAATAAGGGGGCCAGGTGTCCGCTGCATGGGGGGATGAGCACCGGGCCTCGAACACCCGAAGGCAAGGCACGATCATCACAGAACTGGAAGAGGCGCAGGAACCTATGCACCAACAAGCTGCACATGGACTTCGATAATCATTGAGCCCGCTCAAACTGCCTGATGATCATTCGATCGCCGTCTCCTTTTGTTAACCTCTTTCTGGTGCACAAGGGCTTCGCCCTGACGATAAGCATGATAACTCTTTGAAAACTGAATACCCGAAAGGGAGCCGAGGATAATCCCCTGGCTGAGATGGAAGGTAATTCCCGGAAGAAAACGGAGATGCATCACCGGGTCCCGAGAAATCAGGTAGGGAGCCTAATCGAAAGTTGGCAATTCCTTTGTGGCGGGGCTTCGCCCACCTTCAACGATGGAAATTTCCTCGGGCGTCAGTCCGTATAAGCTGTAAACATGGCGATTAATCTCAGTATCAGTTGCATCAATCTGCCTCTGGATAATGCCCTTCTGTGATTCCGAATTTGAAGCGGCAAACTGTTTGTGCAAGGATTGCATTGAATCAACGAGTTGCACCATTCGGTCGTGTACAGACTTTTCCTCGGGCTTTGAAAAGTCAATCCGTCGGATTGGAAGTTGTCCGATGAACTGCGGGAAATATCGGAAGAAGCCACCACGCATTGTAGTACTGATGCGTTTCAAGTAAAGGTCAAGAAGGGTACTATTTAGCAAGCCCATAACGTATTTCGGCGATTCTGTTAAGTCCGTTCGCAGCGTGATGCCATACCCGCTTGTGAAAGAATACTCGCCGAACTCGTCTAATGCGAAAGAGGCGCGATCTGCAATGTCAGGAACGAGAATTTTCGGTTTCTGCATTACTTCAATGTTCTTTGGATAGATGTAGCCGTACCAGTTGGAGCCCTTCATCCTGCCCCTTTCACGGGCGGACAAATAATTCTTGTTTTCGTTTAAGTAGGCATAGAGCAATGGTAACTGTTTTTTTATCTCTGCTTCGGGGATCAAGACCGCCCGTTTGTTCTCTATATTGTAAGGCACAACGACAAGTTTACCGGATGGCAAAACTCGATAAGGCTTTATTTCTTTGCCTTGCAGGAAGAGTGAAACGATTCGTCGTTCAAGTTCAACATCCCTGCTCAGAATCTTTGAATGAGCGATTATCGTATCGCCGCTTTCGCGTACACGGTCGAGCACATATACTTCGTTGGCACTTGTTCGGATACCCTGAGCCATTCGCTCGGCAATGTCAGCGAGCTTAACCGGCCACTCGCCGAATTTGCTCAGAAATTCTTCGTCTGCACCAAAATCAAAAACCCATTCTGAACTGTTAATTTGCTCTGGTTTGATTGCCTGTTGTGTTCCCGTCGCACTCGTCCGCCAAGCCGCCAGGTCGTTGACCTTCACAAACAGGCACTCTTTGGCTGCCGCTTTGTTCAAGAACAACAGGCAAGTATAGGTTGTTGCTCCGCTGAAAACCTGCTCGTCTCCGAAGTGTACAACATGAGACAGGTGTTTACCCTCCGCTATGATTGAACGGAGGGCCTCGCCGTACTTCGCATTGAAAAACTTGTGGGGACAAATGAAGCCCAAACGACCGCTATCATTCAGCAGCTTCAAGCCTTGTTCGATGAAGATGACATAAATATCGTAATTGCCCGCCCGGCCTGCTCGGAATAGTTCCCTGTAGATTTCGACTTCCAGGGGAGCCCATTCTTTCATTACCTGAATTCGGATATAAGGTGGGTTGCCGATGATGCAGCCAAATCCCCCCTCTTTCATGGCATCAGGAAACTCCGTATTCCAATCGAAGGGATTTACTCGCTTCAAATCGTCCGGGTCGGAGATCAGCTTACCCATGAAGTAATCGGGGCTGATCAGCGAGTTACCGCACTTGATGTTATCCGCCAAGTTCGGTAAAGCTCTCTCCTCAAAAAGAGCAATCTGCTTTGAAAGGGTCGCGTCATTTTCTCCTTCCAGTGCCTTCAAGAGTAATGATAATTTCGATACTTCGACGGCCTGGGGGTCAATGTCTACGCCAAAGACGTGAGTAGTCAGTATACGCTTTCTCTCCCTGATCGTAAGTCGCCACTCTCCACTTCGAGGGTCTTTATAGACTGCCTTTTTATAGTTTTCGGCATCATGGCCGATGTACCACTTCAGCGAGTGGTCCAAAAGACATTGATACGCCCCCAACAAGAAAGACCCACTGCCACAGGCCATATCCAGAACTCGAAAAGGCTTTTTACTCCTCACTCCTGCAAGTTGAGCGGGGCTATTGCCTTCGATCTGCCGGCCAACAGTCTGTTTTACGATGTAGTCCACAATATAGGCAGGAGTATAAAAGACGCCGCCTGCCTTTCTCACTTCTGGCTTTTCCTCGATTTTTGCCTGATGCCCGGGCGTCAAACGAATCACCCGGCCCAAGAATCGCTCGTAAACCGTGCCCAGGATCTCTACAGGCAGAGCGCCGAAGTGATAGGATGAACCGTAGGCGAAGTAAAGACTTTGCAGGATTGACTTGATGACCTTGTCATCCACTATGAGATGGGGTGTGATGGCGTCTGGTGCCTCAGATATTCCCGTCTCCTTCCGGAAATGAAAGAGGCCCGAATTGTATTTGTCGTCAGCTTTCCTGCATAGCTCGTCCATGAAGCGACGATAAATGTCAGGCCGATTGCATATATTTAGCAGCTGCTCGTAAGTTTCAAGTCCACGGTCTTCGGCCATGCGCAAAAACACCACACGGTCTATGGTGCGCTGTACGGCAGCATTGAGATCGTCGTTTGAAAGACTCTTGTTTCGGAGAGCTATGTTATGGGCCAGGGCGTCACGCCAAAGCTCTATTTCCTTGAGGAACTCAATATCCACTTCTGATGTGCCGCGTTTTCTCTTGGAAGCCGCGTACTCATCGAAAGCGCCAGACCAGACAGCTTCGCGGGAAAATATGTCCCACATCTCGCGCCATCTGTCCGGGTATTCTTCAAATAGAAAATAGAGGATTCTCGTCTGAGTGGCTTTGTCACTCGGACGGGGTCTGAAAGAACAATCGTAGACCCCCATCTCTTCAAAGTTGGTCAGGATAGAGAGATTGACTTTTCCACTCCAACCGTAGCGGCGAAGTTGGTAAGCCGGTGCAGGATCGACGCTGATGTTAGTGTTACACTTTTTAGCTTCGGCGTAAAACTTCGGAAGGTGGCCAACTCGGAAAGTATAATCCGGAGCCTTTTGATGCCCTTCTACATCGACGCTGTCTTCGGGGACGACTTCACGATATTGGGGTGCAACCATTGCCCGGTTGCGGATATCCCACCCGAGTGCCTCAAAAAATGGGTCAATCAAGGACTGGCGAATATGTGCTTCTTTGATACCGGCCGCGAGAAACGACTTCTTATTTGTCGAAAAGTATTTGCAGAGCTTGGCGATTTCATCTTTGCCTTGGTTGTAGGTCTTGTCCATAAAGCAAATTCGTTCCTTGGCAAAGTATTGGTGCTATGCAATTAAATTTCTGTTTTGGTGCCTTCCCGGTTAATTACTCCATATTTCCTCGGGTTTTCTGTTACTTGTCTGAACGTTTTTTCTTCGTTTTATCAGCTTCGTAAGGCGATTGTTCTTCCGCGGAGACCAACTGATAAAAAGTTCTGGGCCTTTTTTTATCGTACTCACTCAAGAGGCTCTGAATCGCCTCCTCCAATAGCGAATTTATAGGTTTATCCTCAATAACGCTGAGCAGTTTCAGCGATTTCAAGAGATGCTTGTCGATCCGGGTGGTGAACATCCGTCTATCCATACATGGACGTGTAGCAGAAGACATAAACCATTGTCAATAGTGATTGACATACATATATATTTCATGATTTATATATATCACAATCCGAACCGCAAGACCGAAGACATTATTGAAGCCTGAGATACCCCATGCGGTGACGTTGGGGCGGGTCTTGCGGCCCGGGATCGTCTCAGGCTTTTGTTTTGGGAAGGAGGAGGACATGAAGAAAAGAACGTCGAAGCGAAAAAGAGAACCATTTATCCCGCCGCGTAAGCTGACTCCCGAGGAACTCGAAGAATTGAGGGCTGAGATGAAACGATCCTTGAAGGTAATGCAGGAACTCAATCCAGAGGATCAAGCATCACCAAAGGAGGGAGGGAAAGATGCAGGATAACATCGCTCCGAAGGGCTCTGTTTTTCCCCTGGTAGCCGAGCAGCCCGTGTTCTGTGGCCCCAAAGACAAACCCTGGCCGGCAGGCAAGCACAAGGCCATCGTGGATCTGGCAACGGGAAAAGTGTTTTCCATCGTCTCCCGGGACTATCGGCTCATACGCCACGAAGACGCAATCGGGTTCCTTGAGAAGGCAATTCGAAAGAATCCCGATCTCGGGGCTTATGTCACGACCACTTCGTTCTACAACGACGGGGGTCGTATGTTTCACGTATTCCGGTTCCCGGGGATTTCGGTCCGGATAGACCGGGGAGATGTTGTCAACCTAGAGCTCCACCTCTTCAACTCGTACGATCTGACTTGGCCATTCATCGTCCTTGTCGGGGGCTTTCGGCTCGTCTGCTCCAATGGGCTCGTCGTCGGGAAGAAGTTCTACCAGTTCCGAAGGCGGCACGTTTTCAGCCTTGAGGATGTTGGCCTGGAGGCGGACCTTGGCCGCTCAATAGATCAGTTCACCCTGCAAGCGGGGGAATGGAGAGAATGGACTGAGGTCCCCATGACCATGACTGTCTATGACAGGGTGATGGGAGCTATGCAGCTCGGCGCGCGGGCAACGGAGGAGATAGAGGAGAGGATCTGGAATGAGAATGGTTATTCCCAGGGAAACGTCCCCCTTGTGTCCCTGTGGGCGTTTTTCAACGTGCTCACCTGGTACATCACGCATAGGGTAGCTTCGCTGAATCGGCGAGTGGAATTGGGGAATCGGCTGAGGGCGGCGATGGGTCACTTACACACCAAATGAAAGGAGGACGGGGAAATTATGGAATTTACAATGATTGAGACGAAGAGATTCACGGCAGAGGACGTGGTGCTTGAGAACATCAGGCCGGCCAGAGAGATCGCAGAGATTCTCGACGATCTTCTCTTGAGCGAGGATGAACGAAAGAGTGGCCAGGAGGCCGAGAAACTGTCTTTCCTCATTTTTGAGTTGAAAGCGAAACTGGAGAGGGCGGAACAGATGATCTACTGCGCAACGGACAGTCTACGGGACAAGAAAAAAAGAAGGTGAGGTGAACTATGGCCTGCATTACGAAAAGGCGTGGTCGGTATGTAATCGATTGCTATGATCAGCACGGGAGACGCTATCGAAAGACGCTGAAGAAAGGCATCACGAAAGACAACGCCCGGAAGGTGCTCCGGGAGACAGAGGACAGAATATCGCGCAGGACCTTCATGCCGGAAAAGAAGATGCCTCTTTTCTCGGAGGTCCGAAAGAAGTGGTTTGAGCATAAGAAGCAGTATTTGCGTGAGACCACTCAGGAGGTCTATGAGTTCAATTTGAATACTCACCTGAAAGACCTGGATGACTTCAGAATCAGCGAAATCACGACAGCCGACATCGAGCGCTTCATCACGAAATTACAGAACAAGGCCAGATCGACCCGCAGGAGGAAGAGGAAGGATCAGAATGAGCCGGAACAGACCAAGGAGTCCGCTCAGGAACCCAAGAAAATAGCCCTGGGAACGGTCAGGAAGGTCATTACGATCCTGGGGCAGATCATGGCTTACGCGGTTAGACATCGAATGGCCGACTTCAATCCCGTTCGCGATGCAGAGCGGCCGCGCAGCCAGGGTAAAGAGGAACAGAAATCAAAGAAGATAGCCATTCTGACTCCCGAGCAGATCCGCGCTTTATTGGAGAAGGTCGAGGAGCAGAAATACCGGACGCTGTTTCTGACGGCCATCATGACGGGCGCAAGGCAGGGGGAGATCTTGGGGCTCAAGTGGTCAGACGTTGATTTCCCGAAGAAACAGGTCCACATCCGGCGTACGTTCAACCATGGCCGGTTCTTCACCCCAAAAACGAGCGGATCGGAGCGGAGCATTGATCTTTCACCTCTGGTCCTGAGAGAACTTGCCGGGTGGAAACTGAAGAGCGGCGGGAAGGACGATGATCTGGTATTCGCAAATGAGGCAGGGGAACCCCTGAACTACAGCAACATGGTTCAGAGATACTTCCTGAAGGGCCTCAAGGCCGCTGAGATCCCCCGAGTGCGATTCCATGACCTGAGACACACGTATGCGAGCCTTCTTCTCAGCCAGGGCGAGAATATAAAGTACATCCAGAATCAACTCGGCCACTCATCCCCGATGGTGACCCTGAACGTCTATTCCCATCTTTTGAAGGACTCGAATCCAGAGGCCGCCTGCCGCCTGGAAAACAGCATTTTTCAGACAACCGGTCACAATTTGGTCACAAATAAAGAAAAGGGGTCAACCACAAATGGCTAACCCCTTGATATTCATGGTAGGCGGTACTGGATTTGAACCAGTGACTTCTACCGTGTGAAGGTAGCACTCTCCCGCTGAGTTAACCGCCCGCGTGGCCATCCTATAGCGCACTGGAGCCCGTTTTTCAAGAGGAAAAAGCGCCGCAGTTTTCTATTGACAAGAGAACATCTTTTGCTATTATCTGTTCCTCTTTGACAGCAAGAGCGGGCGTAACTCAGCGGTAGAGTGCTACCTTGCCAAGGTAGACGTCGACGGTTCAAATCCGTTCGCCCGCTCCAGCCAACAGCGGCGGCATAGCCAAGTGGCTAAGGCAGCGGTCTGCAAAACCGTTATTCACCGGTTCGAATCCGGTTGCCGCCTCCAAATAAAGGATTCAGGGGTTGCAGCGCACGCGGCAGCCCCTTTCTCGTTTCCGTAGCGGATCCTCCCCCCCTCACAGGAACCGGTAGATCATCGAAATCAGCAACGGCGCGGCGAGCGTCAGGACGAGGCCGCTGATGACGGCGACAAACGACATCTCGCGGCCGGAGAACTTCGCGATGACGGCAAGGGTCGTGTCCATGGCCGTGGCGCCGCCGGACATCACCGGGGCAAGCCGCCCGAAGTAACGCACCAGGAGGGGCGCGAACAAAAGGGTGAAGAGCTCCCGCGACATGTTCGACAGCAGCGCGATGACCCCGGAGTCCTTGCCGGACAGCTGTGCGATGAGCACGCTGGAGAGGCTGTAGTAGCCGAACCCCGAGCCGATGGCGAGAGCGTCGGCGAGGCCGGGCACGCCGACCAGGAAACAATAGAGCGCGCTGCCGGCGAGAGTGCCGAAGGCGGCAAAGACGGGCACGAGCAGGATCCTCGGCCGGGCGGTCCGCGCCATGTCGGGCAGCCGCGGGTCTGCCCCGATCACGACGGCGACGAGCAGGATGAGCGCGTAAAGGGCATAGATCGGGGCCTTCGAGCTGCCCAGGACCCCGGGCACCCACGAACCCAGCCCTGCCGCGACCCCCGCCGCGAAGAACCCCAGGATGATCAGGCTATCTCTCATGGCGCCGGAACACCAGGTGCGAACAGATCAGGCCTGCGGCGATGCTGCCCGTGAGGGCGAAAAGTGCGAGCCCGAAGGCGTGCAGGCCCAGGGACCGAACGTTGCCGATCACCCCGGGATCGGCGCCCATTCCGACGCCGAGCAGGAACAGCATGAGGTAGACGAATCCCGTCATGAGGCGTTCGGCCGCTCTCACCCAGGATGAGCGCCGCCGGATGAGCCACCCGATGACCACGCCGGCAATCAGCAGAGCGAAGATTTCAAGCACACGCCTCTCCCGCGCGGCGCGTTATCCTGCCGGTTTCGTTCTTTCCTTGTGTCACTTCCGCCACTTCTTTCCCTTCTTTCACTTCTTTTGCTGCGGCCCCGCCGCTAATGGTCCCGGCCCAGGTCGACCTCCGCAAGCGGGACAACCGTTGTCCCGCGACTGAGCTTGTACCCCAGGTAGAAAAGCGCAAACACCGGCACGCCTATGTAGGCGACCGCCAGGTCGTACCACTTGATCGAGTCGCCCTCCAGGGCGCCCCAGCCCTGCCCGCCGATGACGACGACGCAGAGCACGAGCGAGAAGATCGGCCCGAAGGGGAACCACAGGGCCCGGTAGGGCAGTTCCTTCGGGTCGCGGCCCTGGGCGACGAAGGCTTTCCGGAAGCGGTAGTGGCTCAGGGCGATTCCCAGCCAGGCGATGAACCCGATCACGCCGGTGACATTGACGAGCCAGCTGTACGCAGTCCCCTCGCCGACGAGAGACGTGATAAAGGCGAGGAAACCGAAGGCGGCCGTGACGAAAAGGGCGTTGACCGGCACCGAGCGGCGGTTGAGCTGCATGAACAGCGCCGGCGCTTTCCCCTCCCGGGCCATGGCGTAGAGCATCCGGGCCGAGGCGTAGAGGCCGGAGTTGGCCGCCGACAGCACCGCGGTGAGGATGACGGCGTTCATCAGCGAGGCGGCGTAGACGAGACCCGCCTCCTCGAGGACGAGCGTGAAGGGACTCACCGCGAAGTCCTGCACGTCGTTCTTCAGCAGGCTCGGGTTCGTGTAGGGAATGAGAAAGCTCACCACCGCGAGGGCGCCGATGTAGAACATCAGGATGCGCCAGAAGACGGTGTTGATCGCCCGGGGGATGTTCTTCTCGGGCTCTGCGCTCTCGCCCGCAGCGATGCCGACCAGTTCCGTCCCCTGGAAGGAAAACCCGGCGATCATGAAGACGGCCACGACGGCGCCTGCCCCCCCGGCGAAGGGCGCATCGCCGACGACCCAGTTCGCAAACCCGGGGGACTTCCCGCCGATGAGGCCGAAGATGATCAGGGTGCCCACGACGAGAAAGAGGATCACCGTGGAGACCTTGATGCCCGCGAACCAGTACTCGCTCTCGCCATAGGCCCTGGTGGAGAGGATGTTGAGCCCGAAGATGAGGGCCAGGAACACGGCGCTCCAGAGGGCCGCCGACGTTCCGGGGAACCAGAACTTCATGAGGATCGCGGCCGCCACCAGCTCCGTCGCCAGGCAGGTGGCCCAGTTGAGCCAGTAATTCCAGCCCAGGGCGAACCCGAAGGCCGGGTCTACGTACCGGGCCGCATAGGTCCCGAAGGAGCCCGACACGGGAAGCCAGGTGGCCATCTCGCCGAGGCTCGTCATCAGGAAGTAGACCATGACGCCGATGATCGCGTAGGCAAGCATCGCCCCGCCGGGCCCGGCCTGGCTGATCGTCGCCCCGCTGGCCAGGAACAGGCCCGTGCCGATGGCCCCGCCGATGGCGATCATGTACATGTGGCGCGCCTGCAGGCTGCGCACGAGATGTCTCTCGGTCCCGCCGGCCACGGCTGAGGCGACTTTGTTGCGGTCCACTCGATGGTCTCCTGAGCCGGGCGGCCCCTTCGCGGAACACGCCCCGCCGACGCTTACGATGCGAAAAAGGGATCCTGCAACCGGCATGGCCGGCGCAGGATCCCAGCCTGTCCAGACCCGCAGCGCGCCGTAGACGGCGGGCCTTTTCAGTGCCCGCGGCCTACTTCAGCCCGGGGCTCCGGTACACCTCCTCGCCGCCCACGACGGTCAGGAGGGCCTTGATATCCTTGATTTCCTTCGCGGGGCACTTCATGTAGTCGCGGTCGATGACGACGAAGTCGGCCAGCTTGCCCTTCTGGAGCGAGCCCTTGGTCTTCTCCTCAAACTGGCCGTAGGCCGCCCAGATCGTGAAAGACTTCAGGGCTTCCTCGCGGGTCATGGCCTCTGCCGCGTACCATCCGCCCTCGGGCTTGCCGTCGTTGTCCATGCGCGTCACCGAGGCGTAGAGCCCCCAGTAGGGGTTCACGGGCTCGACGGGCGCGTCGGATCCGTTCGGGATGATCGAGCCGGCCTTGATGACCTTGCGCCAGGCGTAGGCGTACTTGATCCGCTCCGGCCCGATGCGGTTTTCGGCCATGTTCTTGTCGGAGGTGGCGTGGATGCCCTGCATGGCCGGGATGATCTTCAGCTTCGCGATCCGCTCGATGTCCAGGGCGGTGGCGCACTGGAAATGCTCGACGCGGAAGCGGTGGTCCTTCAGGGGCTGCTCTTTCAGGACCTTCTCGTAGAGGTCCACGACCCGCCGGTTCGCGCCGTCGCCGATCGCGTGGGTCGACACCTGGAAGCCGTTCTTGCGGGCCTCGGAGTACCCCCTGTACAGGGCGTCATAGGTCATGCGCTCCACGCCCTTCTCCCCCGGCCTGTCGCTGTACGGCTCGAGCAGCAGGGCGCTGCGGGCGCCCAGGGAGCCGTCGGCGTAGAACTTGATGCAGCGCACGGTGAGACGGTCGCCGTAGAGGCCGATCTCGGGACCCTTCCTGTAGTATGCCTTTGCGTCATCGCCCTCGTTGATCGTGTTGTAGATCCGCACCTTGAGCTGGCCCTTTTCGTAGAGCTCCTTCATGAGGTTCGTCTCCAGCAGGCTCGACATGGTGCCCGAGGTGCCCGCGGAGAACAGGGAGGTGATCCCGTAGGAGAACATCTCCTCCTGCGCCTTCAGCATGGCCTCCTTGAGGCGGTCATTCGTCATGGGGGTGACCTTGCTGCGGACGAGGTTGCGCGCCGTCTCGTGCAGGATGCCCGTGGGGTTGCCGCCGGCATCGCGGTCGATCGTACCGCCCTCCGGGTCGGGGGTGTTCCGGTCGATGCCCGCCAGGGCGAGCGCCTTGGAGTTGACCCAGATGGCGTGGCCGCAGGTGCGGGTCAGCATCACGGGGTGATCGGGCGCCACGGCGTCCAGATCTTCCCTGGTGGGAAACTTCTTGTCGGGCCACACTTCCTGGTTCCAGCCGCGCCCGATGATCCAGGTGCCGGGGGGAAGCTTCTCGGCCTCGGCCTTCACCTTGGCCATGATCTCCGCCTTGGGGGACCAGAACACGTAGACCTGCAGCATCTTCTGCCCCTCTCCCGTGAAGTGCATGTGCCCCTCGATGAGGCCGGGCAGCACGGTTTTGCCCTTCAGGTCGACGACCTTCGTCCCCTTGCCGACGTAGGCCTTCGCGCCCTTGTCACTGCCGACGTAGACGAGCTTCTGGCCCGTGATGGCCACGGCCGAAGCCTTCGGTTGCTTATCGTCCACGGTGTAGATGTTGCCGTTTAGATAGACCGTTTCCGCGGCCTTCGCCGCCATGGCCGGTCCCGCCGACAGGGTCGCCATGATGACGACACCGAGGGCGATGAGGCCCGCCCGGAACAGCTTGCCCATACCGTTCATCCTGTGTCCTCCTTGCATAGAGATTTGCGGAATCGAACCGGCCCCTCAGCGGGGCCGGAATGGATGCTTTGCGTAACGGAATGCGCAGCAGCGGGATGCCGGTCGGACAGGCCGGAGGCAGGGACATGCGGAGTTCCCTCTTGAAAGAATCCGGGCGGGCTGCGGCGGTCGCCTCCATGCCCGGAGGCCGCCGCGGTTGACGTTTGCGGCGCGGCGGGGTCGCGTGATGCCCGCGCTTCCTCTCCCTGTCAGCCTGTCGCCTCAGCGCCGATTGCATCCCGATGTCGGACGATGGAGCCGATCCGTCTTGCCGTCCGGCGTTTCTTACCAGATACTTCGCCGTTGTCAAGCGAAATCCTTTTTCATTCCGCGGAACGAACCGCGAAATGAGCACTTGTACCGTAACCCCGGACGGACACGCTCCCCCGCCTGTTTTTTGTTGTGGAACTACCGCAGATCATGGTAAATACGCCAATCAAACAGCAGGAGGTGCTTATGAAGAAAGCTGTCGTTCTCGTCGTTCTTATTGCGGCAATGGCCTTCGCCGGCACGGCAATGGCTGCCACTCTGAACCAGAAGAACACGGGCTGCGGCCTGGGTTCCATGCTCTTCGCGGAGCAGAACGGACTGGCCTCCCAGACCTTTGCCGTCACTACCAACGGAACCTTCGGCAACGGGACATTCGGCATCACCTCAGGGACCTCCAACTGCGAAAAACCCGCAAGCTTCTCCTCCAATCAGAAGCTTCAGGAATTCGTGGCAGACAACATGGACAATCTGGCCCGGGACATCGCCCGCGGCAACGGCGAGTACCTGAACACGCTGGCCGTCCTGGCAGGCGTGCCCGAGGGAAGCCGGTCCGAATTCTACAGCCGGCTGCAGGCCAACTTCTCCAGCATCTACACCTCGGAGAAGGTGACGCACGTCGAGGTGCTCAAGAATATCGAGCCCCTCGTGACCTACCTCTAACCGCTACGGGACGCGATGATGAAGAAAAAGGGGATGCCGCCCTGCGCCAGCGGGCGCATCCCCTTCCTTTTCGCCCTGCTGTTCATCCTGGCCCTGTCTTGCGGCGATGCCTCCGGACAGCCCGCAGCATCCGCGGACGTTCTTGTCCGGAAGGCGCGCGGCCTGGGCCTTGCGCAAGACCCCTACTGGCTCACGCTTCTCCACTACAAGCCGGGGATCGCGGGCAGGCGAAGCCTCGTGGACGACCCGAGATTCTTCCTCTCTCCGTCGGGGAATCGAGACCCGTCCGCCGAGATGGACGCCACGCTGCACGCGTTTCTTCAACCCGCCGGCGACGACGAGGCGGCTCACCCCGTCTGCCGCTTCGTCGCGCGCTTTGCCTGGCTGAAGGAGAGGCTGGCCCTCGACGAAACGAAGCTCCCCGTCCCCGAGTGCAGGCGGTTCAACAACATCCTGAGAGACATCCGGCCCTCGTCGGTGAGTCTCATTTTCCCCGCAGCCCACATCAACAGCCCCGCGTCCATGTTCGGGCACACGCTCCTGACGGTCGACACCGCGCACGGTAGCCGGCTGCTGGCCTGGGCGATCAACTACACCGCCGTGACAACGGAGACCTTCGGTCCCCTGTTTGCCGTCAAGGGCCTCTTCGGACTCTACCCCGGCTACTTCTCCATGATGCCCTACTACACGAAGCTGCAGGAGTACAATGACATCGAGCAGCGGGACATCTGGGAATACCGGCTGAACTTCACGCGGGACGAGATCACGCGCCTGCTCATGCACGCCTATGAAATGGACCACATCCGGTCGGACTACTACTTCTTCGACGAGAACTGCTCCTACGTGCTCTTTTTCCTGCTGGACGCGGGACGGCCAGGCCTGCGCCTCACGGACGAGTGCCGCCCCTGGGTGATCCCGCTGGACACGGTCCGCCTGGTTCAACAGAACGGTCTTGTCGTCGACACGGCCTGGCGCCCCTCCCGGGCAAGCCGGGTTCGCTCCCTCGCATCGCTGCTGCCGCAACAGGAGCGCCTGGCGGCGCGCAGCGTGGCTCTCGGGGAAAGCCGCGCGCAGCGACTGACCGGCCCCGACGTGGCGCAGGAACACCGAACCGTCACGGCTGATCTGGCCGCCGAGTATCTCCAGTACCGCTACGCGAAGAAGGAGGTTCCGAGCGACGCCTTCAACGAGCGGTTTCTCCAGATCCTGGGAGAACGAAGCCGCATGGGAGGCGCCGGAAAAGGAGATTACGAAATCCCCGCCCCCCCCAGACCCGACCAGGGGCACCTGTCGAACCGGCTTTCCTTCGGGGGCGGGGTGCGCGAGAACGACTCCTTTATCGAGATGGGCATCCGCCCGGCCTATCACGGGCTCATGGACGATGACAGCGGCTATGTGGAAGGCAGCCAGATCATCTTCACCGGCATCGGGCTCCGGTATTCCTTCGAGACCGAGAGGCTCATGCTGCAGAACGTGGACCTCATCGACATCGTCTCCATCTCCCCGCGTGGCGATTTCTTTCAGCCCGTTTCCTGGAAAGTGAGGACGGGGCTGGCCCGGAAGCCGGGCGAGGACGGCATGGACCACCTCGTCTACGATCTCACGGCGGGGGCGGGCCTGGCGTGGGACATCCCCCTGCTGGGGCTCTTCTACGTGATGGGCGAGGTGGAGGGCGATCTCGGCGGACGCTCGGAGGAGCGATGGGCCCTCGGCTCGGGCGGGTCGGCGGGCGTTCTCAGAAGCATCGACGGGACGTGGAAGATCCATGCCTTCGCCCGTGACGTCTACTATGCCCTTGGAGACAGGCACAATGCCCTGGAGCTGTCATTCCAGGCCGGCTTCGCCTGCCGGGCCAACGGCAGCCTCACCGCGGGCGTCACATGGAAAAGATCCTACGGCGTCCGCGACACGGAGGGGACGCTGTCCTGGAACCTTTTTTTCTGACGGCGCAAAGCCCTCCCGCCGCAGGAAGCGAATGCCCGCCGCCGAGCCGTGCCTGGAGGACCTTCCGGCCGACCAAAGGTATCCACCCGTTCCGTCAGCCCTCCTGCTGCCGCGGCTTCACCGCCCGCGAGCTACCCCCGACCGCTTGCTGCGGACAACTCGGTTTTCCGTCTCGGTCGCGGCGATTCCCCGGCTCCCCGGCCTGCCCGGTCACTTTCGCCGCTTTTGCCGATCCTTCGCTGCCGCGCGGCACGCCCCGCATCGCTCCCCCTCCGACCGGCCCGTCCCCCCGATAAAGAAGGCGCCGCACGCCGGGCACCTCCGCAGCCGCTTCCGGTTCCCGGCAACCCTGAGGAATTCGACAAACCCGTAGACGAGCACGTTGTGGTAGTACTCGTCGGCCAGGCCCGCACGCTCGATGAAATAGCGCTCCTCGAACAGGGGCTTCTCGAAGAGGGTCCCGTCTTCACCGACGGCGAGCTCCCTGCGGCTGACCACGTTGTAGACCGCCAGCAGGTCGAGCAGGGCCTGGTTTCGGGGCAGATCCTCCGCCCGCACGATCTCCCCGAGGACCTCCCTCCAGCGCTCCAGCAGCTCGGCGAGCACCTCCTGCTCGGCTTCGATGCGGCTGTAGTAGGCCGCCCACTTCTGCGCCTCATGGGCCTTTTCGGTCGGGATGGACCGCCGGATCGCGAGGATGCGGTCCCCCAGCCCGACGTACGCTTCCATGCAGTCGAGCAGCCGCTCCTTCACCTCGTCCATCTCCTGCGCCAGCGGGGCCCGATCATCGAACATCTCCGCGACCTCGTCGAGCCATGCCTTCCCTTCCGCCCCGACGGCGATCCGGACCTCGTCCTCCTCATAGGGGTTTTCGCAGTCCCACTTCGGCTCCAGGGGCTGGACCCTGAACAGGAGCACCCGGGCCTGGTCGCAGTCGTAGGAGGCGAGCACGATGTTGCAGGGCAGATTGTTGATGACGGAAAGGAGCCGCCGCTCCTCGAGCAGGAGACCCACCAGTTCCCTGTCGTCCGCCTGCAGCGCATCCTCGAATCTCTTCAGTGTCGGGTAACGGTCCAGAGCGTTCCTGAGGAATTTCGAGCCATAGCCGAAAGCCTTCGCGGCTCCCCGGACAAACGCGAAGCCGGCCTCCTCCGGCGTCGGTGCATTGGCGAAATCGACGACGAGCTCTCCGAAGCGCAAATCCTGCTTCCCGTCCATACTGTCCTCCAGCCTCTTTGCTGAGGGAAGAAGATAGCCGAAGGGTGACTCCTTTTCAAGACCCAAGAAACCCCTGCGGTCCTCTTTTTTCTTGAAAGAAACGGGATTCGGGGATAACAGAATGGACCCATGGGCACCCTGAAAGACATGAAGTTCTTCATCGCGAAGAACTTCCTCATCAGGCTGGGCTACTGGGTCTGCAGGCTGCACGCGGGCACCATCACGGTCATCCCCGAGGGCATCGAACGGGTAAAGGATCACATCGCGCGGGGCGGCACGGTCATCTTCGCCTGCTGGCACCAGCGGTTCTTTTCCGGTTTCTGGGCCCCGAGGATCTTCGGGATGAACCCCTGCATCATGATCAGCCAGAGCCGCGACGGCGACGTCGTATCCGACGTGGTGGCCCGCATCGGGTGGGTCCCCGTGCGGGGATCGAGTTCCCGCGGCGGGAAGAAGGCCCTCCAGGAAATGATCGCAGGCGTCGAGAGATCCCGGATGGGCGGGCACATCGTCGACGGCCCCCAGGGTCCCCCGCGCATCGTCAAGCCCGGCCTGATCGCCCTGGCATCGCAGACGGGCGCCGCCATCAGCCCCGGCTACATCTCCTACGAAAACCCCTTCATCTTCAACAGCTGGGATCGTTTCATGATCCCCAAGCCCTTCAGCCGCGTTCTTCTGCGGGTCGGCGATTTCATCTTCGTGCCGAAGGACCTCGACGAGAAGAGCTTCGAGGAGACGCGCCTTGCCGTCGAGCGCGCGCTGGTCGAGGGCTACGCCGAGGCGGATCGATCATGGGGGCGGAAAAGGACAACGGTCAACGGTAAACGGTAAAGAGGGCCGTCCCTGCCCTTCGCCCGCCGCCCCGCGGCTAGACGAGGGTGGTGCGGTAGAACTTCACCAGGTAATCGAACCCTGACCAGAGCGACAGGACCAGGGCGACATAGAGGAACGCCGTGCCGATGGTGGCGGCATCGACGCCGCAGATGGGGTAATGAATGATGAGGGCCGAGACGGCGATGATCTGGCAGAGTGTCTTGTACTTGCCGAGACGGCTCGCCTCGATGACATGGCCTTCCGCGGCGGCCATGCTGCGAAGCCCGTCGACGGCGAAATCGCGCATGATCATGAGGGCCACGACCCACGCCTGGGCCCGACCCACGGGGATCAGGAGAACCAGGGCCGCGCTCATGATGATCTTGTCGGCGATGGGATCGAGGAGCTTGCCCATGCGCGTCACGATGTTGTAGCGCCGCGCCACGTACCCGTCGAGCAGGTCCGTCAGGGCCGCCAGGATGAAGAGGATCGCGATGGCAAGGCTCATCGCCTCGCCGGGCTCCAGCAGTACCAGAAAGAGCACCGGGAGAATGCCGATGCGCAGCAGCGTGATGGCGTTGGGCAGGTTGATGATCCGCCGGTTCTCGGCGCGAATCGGCAGCCGGTCGAAATACCTTTTGAGTATATCGATGAGGATCACGGCTTTTTCCATCACGGACCCCGCTTACTTCGGGACCTTCTTCCAGTCCGCCAGGAATTTCTCGATCCCCGCATCGGTCAGGGGATGCTTCGCCAGCTGGGCGATCACGCTGAAGGGAATTGTGGCGATGTCGGCGCCGAGCGTGGCCGCCTTCAGGACGTGAATGGGGTGGCGCACGCTGGCCACGATGACCTCCGTCGTAAGCCCGTAGTTGTCGAAGATGCCGAGGATCTGCTCCACCAGCTCCATGCCGTTGTGGGCGATGTCGTCGAGCCTGCCCACGAAGGGGCTCACGTAGGCCGCGCCTGCCTTGGCCGCCATCAGGGCCTGGATCGGCGAAAAGACGAGCGTCTGGTTCACGTCGACTCCGTCGCCGGAGAGGATCTTCGTCGCCTTGAGCCCCTCCGTCGTCATCGGCACCTTGATGACGACGTTGCCGCCCAGCCCGACGAGCGTCTTCGCCTCGGCCACCATGCCCGGCGCGTCCAGGCTGACCACCTCGAGGCTCACGGGGCCGGGCACCGCGTCCAGGATCTCCCGGACCACGTCGTTGAACGGCCGCTTCTCCCTGGCCACCAGGCTCGGGTTCGTCGTCACGCCGTCGCACATGCCGAGGCTCAGCGCCTCCCGGATGTCGCCGATATTGGCCGAATCGATGAAGAACTTCATGAAGCCTCCAGATCACTGAAATCGTTGTGGATGATCCCGTCGGAAGCGACAGGGCTGCAGTCGGCAGGGTTCAGTCGGGGAGATGTCCGCCCTTGTCCCGGAATTTCCTGTAACATTCTTCGCTGCAGAAATAAAGCGTTTTTCCTCCCACCTTGACCCGGAAGGCCTCGCTGACGGGAACGTAGGTGTGGCAGCAGGGGTCTTCGACGAGGTCCTCCCCCCGAATGCGTCTCTCGTCCCGCCGCCGGCCGTCGATGCGGCCCGGGGGAAAGAGGAGCTTCTTCAGCAGGAGATACGCCAGGATGAGGACAATGCCGATGACGATGATGCGATACATGGCTCACCAGTCCGCGCCGATCCGTTTGACGGCGTGGTCATCCTCCAGCCGGTCCAGAAGCCCCTTCATCGACACGCCGTAGAGCGGGTGGATGACGTAGGGAGCGATCTCGTTCATGGGCTCGAGAACGAACCGCCGCCGGTGCATCTCGGGATGCGGAACGACGAGGGCATCCGTGTTCACGATCTCCTGCCCGAAGAGCAGGATGTCGACGTCGATCGCCCGCGGGCCCCACTTTTCGGCCCTCACACGCCCGAGGGCCCGCTCCGCCCACTGCGCCGCCTTGAGGAGCTGTCGGGCCGTGAAGGTCGTTCGGATCTCGAGGACCCCGTTGACGAACCAGTCCTGCGGGGCGTCCCCCACCGGCTCCGTCCTGTACAGGGACGAGCGCCGGAGCACCTGAATGTTTTTCAAAGAGGACAGCTCCCGAAGGGCATCCCGGCAGTTCCGCACCGGGTCGCCGAGGTTGGAGCCCACGCCCAGGTATGCGATGACGGGCAGTCGATCAGTAAAATGCCCTGCCGGATGTTTCGTGTTCATCTTCCGATATCATGCCTGCGAAAATCGGAAGAGCGGAAGTGAGGAAGAGCGGACAATGTAAGAAATGAATCCCCGATCCACTCCGCTCTTCTGCTCTTCATAACGTCCTGACTTCGTGTCCGCGATGCTGCACCCGTAACGAAGCGCCACGGGCGATCGCACAGGATCAGACCATCCGGGAAAAGACTAGGCGAATTCCTTCTCGATCCGCTCCATGGCCTCCTGGAGGCGGCTGTCGGGCACGGTCAGCGAGATCCGGATGAACCCCTCGCCGTACTTCCCGTAGGCAGGGCCCGCCGCGACGACGACGGCCGTCTTCTCGAAGAGCCGGTCCGTGAACTCCAGGGAGGTCATGCCCTTCGGCACGGGAACCCAGAGGTAGAAGGTACCCTTCGGGGCCTTGAAGTCGATGCCGATCTTCTTCAGCGTGCCGAGCACCCGTTCCCGGCGCTTGCGGTAGATCTCGAGCATCCGGGCGATGTTCCCGTTTTCTTCCCTGAGGGCCCGGATGCCGGCAAACTGCACGGCATTGAAGATACCCGAATCGGTGTTCTCCTTGACCTTGCTGATGGCGGCGACGATCTGCGGGTTCCCCATGGCCATGCCGATGCGCCAGCCTGTCATGTTGTAGGGCTTGGACAGCGAGTTGAGCTCCACCGCCACGTCCTTCGCCCCGTCGACGCAGAGGAAGCTCAGCCGCTCCTGCCCCTCGAAGACCACCTCGCTGTAGGGGTTGTCGTAGCAGATGGCGATGCCGTTCCTCTTCGCAAAATCAACGGCTCTCCTGAAGAACTCCCGGGACCCGCAGGCCCCCGTGGGGTTGTTCGGGTAGTTCAGGAACATGGCCTTCGCGCGCTTCACGACGTCTGCGGGAATGTCCTCGAAGACGGGGAAGTAGTCGTTTGCCGGGAGCATCGGCATGGAGTAAGGCTCGCAGTTTCCCATGAGGATGCTCGCGCGGTAGGCCGGGTAGCCGGGGTCCGTCATGAGAACGACGTCGCCGGGGTTCGTGCAGGCAAAGATAAAGTGATGGCAGCCCTCCTTGGAGCCGATGAGCCCGAGGACCTCGTCGGCCGGGTTCAGGGCGACGCCGTAGCGCTCCCGGTACCAGGCGGCCACGGCCTCCCGGAAGGCAAACATGCCCTTCTCCTCGTCCGTGGGATAGCGGTGATTCTCGGGGATCTTCGCCGTCCGGCACAGTTCCTCGATGACACCGTCCGGGGTGGGCTCGACAGGGTCGCCGATCGCGAGGCTGATGACGTCGACGCCGTCGGCCTTGGCCTTGTTGATCTTCTTGCGCAACTCCATGAAGAGATAGGGGGGGATCTTCGAAAGTCTGTCGGCGATCTGCACGGTCCTCTCCTTCTGGTGTATGGCTTAGGGCAAAGGGCACGGGGCAAAGGGTGCAAAGGGAAGGAGGTTACGTATTTGATCTTCCCTTAAGCCTTTAGCCTTGTGCCCTGTGCCGTTGGGATTGAAAAAATGCTATTTTTTCAATCCCAACACATCCTGCATATCGTAGAGCCCGTTGGGCCGGCCGACGATCCACTTCGCGGCCCGCACGGCTCCCTTGGCAAAGTTGTCGCGGCTGTGGGCCCGGTGGATGAACTCGAGCCGCTCGCCGAGGCCTCCGTAGATGACCCAGTGCTCGCCGACGATGTCGCCGGCGCGGATAGTCTGGATGCCGATCTCGGATTTGCTGCGCGCCCCGATCATGCCCTTGCGCTCGTAGACGGCCTCCTTGTCGAGATCGCGCTTGAGGGCCGCGGCGATGATCTGGGCCATGCGCATGGCCGTGCCGCTGGGGGCGTCCTTCTTGAGGTTGTGATGCGCCTCGATGATCTCGATGTCGAAGTCCTCGCCGATGATGTTCGTCACGGTTTCCAGCACCTTGAACATGACGTTGACGCCCACGCTCATGTTGGGGGCCAGCACGCAGCGCGTCTTCGGGGCGATTTCCCGGATCGTCGCCATCTGGTCCGCGGTGAAACCCGTTGTCCCGATGACGATGGCCTTCCCGTTTTCCGCGGCGATGCGGAGATGTTCCACGGAGGCGTCGTGATGCGTGAAGTCGATGACGACGTCGCCCTTCCCGATCACGGACTCGAGTCCCGCGGAGATCGGCACCCCTTTCCTCCCCAGCCCCAGGGTCTCCCCCACGTCCCGGCCGATGGCGGAGTGCCCGGCCTTTTCGACGGCCGCCGCGACCTCGATGCCGTCCGTCATGCTGACGACAGACGCGATCCGTCCGCCCATCTTCCCTCCGGCTCCCATGACGATTGCCTTGACCATCTCGCCCCTCCTTTTCAACCTGGTACGCCTATGGCTTACGGCGCATGGCTCAGGGCATAACACGAAAGGGGCTTCTCTTCCCCTGCCTTTCGCCTTTCGCCTTTCGCCTTTCGCCTTTCGCCCTTCGCCTTTCGCCTTTCGCCTTTCGCCTTTCGCCTTCCCCATACACGTGGAGCCCGCTTTTCAGACGGGCTCCGCATTGAATCCGACGCGACTGTTACTTGATGAGCCCGTATGCCTTCATGGCCTGCTTGAGCTTTTCGTAATTGGCATCGGAGAGCTTTGCCAGGGGAAGCCGGATCTCATCCTGGATCCTGCCCATGAGGGCCAGGGCCGCCTTGACGGGCACCGGGTTCGTCTCGATAAAGAGCGACTTCACGAGGGGGGTGAGCCGGTAGTGCAGCTCCCTGGCCTTCTTCATGTCGCCCGCGGCAAACGCGTCGACCAGGGCCGCCATGTCGGCGGGGGCCACGTTGGAGACGACGGAGATGATCCCGTGACCGCCCAGGCACAACAGCGGGAAGGTGAAGAAGTCGTCGCCGGAGACCACGTTGAAGTCCGGGCCGCAGACCGTCATGATGTCCTGCATCTGCTGCAGGGATCCGGCCGCCTCCTTCACGCCGACAATGTTCCTGCACTCCCTGGCGAGCCGGGCCATCGTCGCGGGCTCCATGTTCACGCCCGTGCGGCTGGGAATGTTGTACATGATGATGGGGATGGGCACATTGTTGGCGATGTGCCTGTAGTGCTGATAGAGCCCTTCCTGCGTGGGCCGGTTGTAGTAGGGGTTGACCATCAGCACGGCGTCGGCGCCCACTTCGTGTGCGTGCTTCGTCAGGCGCAGTGCCTCGTCGGTGCTGTTCGAGCCCGTGCCGGCGATGACGGGGACTCGCTTCTTCACGGCATCCACCGTGATCTCGATCACACGGTCGTGCTCCTCGTGGGACAGCACCGGGGACTCGCCCGTCGTGCCGCAGGGAACGATGCCGTCGGTTCCATTGGAAATCTGGAACTCGATGAGCTCCCTGAGGGCTCCCTCATCCACCTTTCCGTTCCTGAAAGGCGTCACAATGGCGACGATTGCGCCTCTAAACATGACTCCCATAAACCCTCCTCGGTTCTCACTAAGCTCGTCGGCAGACGGCATCATGCCGCCTCCCTTATTTGATCCATCCGTTTTCCACACGAAGTTGAGAAGGTAAGACGTTGAGAAGTTGAGAAAGATGGAAAAATAGTTCTTCCATATCCGGTTCTTACCCTCTTACCTTCTTACCTTCCGTCCGTGCGATACGCCTCGTCCCAGAGGAAGCCCTGGTAAACGACCGTCGCGCCCCCTTCCAGGTAGACCTTCTCGAATCCCTTCTCCGTCTTCGTGAAGTGGATCTTCAGCGTCTCCCCGCTCTTTACCAGAACATCCACGGGACTGTCAACGAGTCCCGTCCACGAGGCGATCAGGGCCGTGGCGACGGCCCCCGTCCCGCAGGCCAGCGTCTCGTCCTCGACGCCCCGCTCGTAGGTCCGGAGCCTGATCCGGTTCCGCCCGAGCACCCGGGCGAAGTTGGCGTTCGTTCCGGCAGGCCTGTACTCCCCGTGGTAGCGGATGGTCCTGCCCATGGTGAAGACGTCATGGCCGTCGACGTCGTCGACGAAGGCCACCACGTGCGGCACCCCCGTGTTGATGCTGTTCACCAGGGTGGGGACACCGTCCAGGTCGATCCTGTAGGCCTTGCGGAGGTCCTTCGGGTCCGTCAGGCGCAGCTTGACGGTCTCGCCCGTCACCTCGGCGTCGATGATCCCCGCCCGCGTCTCGAAGGACATCCGCTCGGGGGCAATCCCCTTGATGAGGGCGAAACGCGCCGCGCACCGGCCGCCGTTGCCGCACATCTCCACCTCGCTGCCGTCGGCGTTGAAGAAACGCCAGCGGAAATGCGCCCTGTCGGAACTCTCGATGAGGATGAGCCCGTCGGCCCCCACGGACACGTGCTGCCGGCAGACATTCTTCACGAACTCGTCGACTCTCCCGACATCCTTCAGGGCATTCTCCCGGTTGTCGATGAGAATGAAATCGTTCCCGCTGCCCTGGATTTTGTAAAACTCGATCATGAAAACCTCTTTGAGGTTTAGGCTTCAGGCATCGGGCATCAGGCTTCAGGATAAAAGAATCTTTCCGTTCATGCCCGGAGTCCCGAGACCCTGGACCATTATTTCAAGAATGCCGGCACTCTCTCACCCCGGGTGAGGTCGGCGTACTCTTCCCGTTTGCGGACGACGTGGAATTTTCCGTCCTTCACCAGGACCTCGGCGATCCGCGGCCGCGAGTTATAGTTCGAGGCCATGGAGAACCCGTAGGCGCCGGCGCTCATCACGGCGATAAGGTCTCCGCGCTCGAGCTTCGGGATCATGCGGCCCTTTGCGAGGAAGTCCCCGGACTCGCAGATCGGCCCCACGACGTCGGCCAGGAAGCTCCCGCGGTCCCTGAGCACCACGGGCTGGACCTGGTGGTAGGATCCGTAGATGCTCGGCCGGATGAGATCGTTCATCCCCGCGTCGACGATGACGAAGTTCTTCTCCCCGTTGCTCTTGGTGTAGAGGACCCGGGAGACGAGGATCCCCGCGTTGCCGACAATCACCCTCCCGGGCTCGAAGATGAAGGTCACCTTCAGGTCGCGTGCCGACTCGATGACCGCACGGGCGTATTCCTCCGGGTGGGGCGGCATCTCCTCGTTGTACGTGATCCCCAGGCCCCCTCCGAGGTCCAAGTACCGGATCTCGATGCCCTCTTCCCGGAGTCGGCCGATGAGGCTTTTCAGCCTCTCCAGGGCGTCGATGAAGGGGGAGATCTGCGTCACCTGGGATCCGATGTGACAGTCCACTCCGACGATCTCCACGTGGGGCAGCGTTCGGGCCCTCCGGTACTCCTCGAGCGACTTCTCGATATCGATCCCGAACTTGTTGGACTTCAGCCCCGTGGAGATGTGGGGGTGCGTCTTCGGGTCCACGTCGGGGTTGATGCGCAGCGAGATCCGGGCCTTCCTCCCCATGAGGCCCGCCCGCTCGTCGATGACCCCCAGCTCCTCGGAGGACTCCACGTTGAACATGAGGATCTCCGAGCGCAGGGCGAAGTCGATCTCGTCGACCCGCTTGCCCACCCCGGAATAGACGATCTTTCCGGGGTCCGCGCCGACCTGGAGCGCCCGGTAGAGCTCTCCGCCGGAGACGATGTCCACGCCGCCCCCCTCCTTGACGAAGAGCCGCATGATGGCCAGGTTCGAGTTTGCCTTGGCCGCATAGCAGATGATATGGGGAACATCCTTGAGGGCCTCGTCGAAAACCCGGAAGTGCTGCAGCAGGGTCTTGTGGCTGTAAAGGTAAAACGGCGTGCCGACCTTTCCGGCGATGACCTCGACGGGCACGTCCTCGCACCAGAGCCTGTCGTCGCGATAGTTGAAGTCGTTCATCCGTTTTCCTTCGGGGCAAACGGCACAGGGCAAAGGGCTTGAGGCTGAAAGAAACCGGATACGGTACTTGCCTTCAGCCTTCAGCCTTTAGCCCTTCGCCCTTAGCCCTTTGCCTTCCCCATCGAACATCCTCTCCGCTTTCGGCTTCTCCGGCGGCAGGGGATCGCCCTTCTTGCCGCAGGCCGTCCCGGCCAGCAAAAAGAATGCTATTATAATGACGGCGGCCCGTCTCCACAAGCGCGTTCTTTTCATTGTTTCCCCTTCTCCCTGCGACCTGCGACCCTCGCCGCTTTTTCGGCCTGATCGATCTGCCTGAGCACCTCCTTCTTCGCCGTGCCGCCCAGGGTGCCCCGGGCGTTGACGGCCTTCGTCACCGGGATGACGGCATAGACGCCGTCATCGAACCCCGTGTAGAATTTCCGGAACTCCCGGAGGCTGATGTCGGCCAGGTCCTTCTTCCTGGAGATGCAATAGGCCACGAGCCGTCCCACGATCCCGTGGGCCTCGCGGAAGGGCACCC
>Ga0255344_1001738_pt1 | contig 28058 bp, 25 predicted proteins | sample wastewater_treat_5_FD_192414 | JGI IMG/M metagenome (GOLD analysis project Ga0255344, IMG submission 192414) | Wastewater microbial communities from Lulu Island WWTP, Vancouver, Canada - plant18 | ecosystem: Engineered > WWTP > Wastewater > Unclassified | place: Canada: Vancouver, British... | reverse complement strand
TGCTCTCACGCTGAAAAATAAACAAGTGCTGTTGATTGACCTTGACCCACAAGGACAATGCGCAACCAAGTTGGGTATGGATAGTCAAATGGGAACGTATTATTTTCTGACAACCCAACCAGGCTCTCCCAGTGAAATAACATTTATTCGCCAATGGGTCCGCGACACGGGCCGCGATTTCTTACAGTTGATTCCAGGCAACTCAATGACCTCCGCTGCGCAGATGATGTTGGGTGTCCAGGATCAACCGATCTCCTACATAAAAGGGCTGCTAAAAACATTTACTAAAGATCGGTTTGATTACATCATTTTCGATACATCCCCATCTGTGGGTGGCTTACAGGAGCGTGCAATCTGGGCAGCAGATCTGGTGATCGTTCCAACGGCAACAGAATTTGCATCATTAGATTCGTTAGCGAAGACAGTCACAACTATCCAAACCTTAAGAGACAAAAAGAATTGGCAAGGTGGATTGCTGGGGATATTACCTACCTTTTTTGATAGTACCAACGAGTCACGCGACTCCCTGCAGGATCTGCAGGCAACATTCAACGACAAAGTACTTTCCTCCATTCATCGGGCGACTGTCTTGCGTGAATGTTGGTCTGAGGCAAAGACCATTTTTGAGTATGCACCGGAAACGCGTGCTGCCGAGGAATATAAAGCTTTAGCAGCTCTCGTGTTGAAATATTAGAGGTCACCATGGCCAGGCGCGATGCATTTACAGGATTACGTGATCCTAATCCAATGATCGAGGTTGAGGAGAATCAACAGCAAGCAACCACGATGCTCCACCGACAGCCCTTGGATTTCATTCCCACGGCAGATCTCAGGAAGAAAAGATCCCGTAAGTGGGAACAGGTTCATCGGCTCGAAACTGCGACGTACCGCGGAATTCCTCGACAGGTTGTGGAGTTGATTGTCAAAGATGCTCAGTCTCTTTCGGTTCCTAGAGACGAAGTCTTCAGGGCGTTCCTTGAATATGGTGCAAGTCTTTACCGCAGCGGAGAGATCAAACTAGTAGCATACCCCAAGGCGCAGCGAATGACCCTGTACTCTGAAGGCAATGAAGGAAGCACCACCTTGCCTGCTCAAAAACCAACAAACCATAAATGGTTAACTGATGCATTCCCAGTTCCTGAAAAGAAGGCTGGCGGAATCAAAAAGAAAAAAACCAGGAAAGACCAAGAAGCCATCCCCCAATGGGAAGTAAGAGCGACATTCCGAATTCCAGCTTTATTAAAGGAAGAAGTTCGGTCGATTGCGCGGGAGCATATTTTACCGGTCGGTGAAGTTGTCTGTTTCTTTGCGATTGAAGGTTCACAGGCTTTCCACAATGGAAGCCTAGTCCTGCAACCATCCCCTAAAACAATAGGAAAGACATTATTTCTGGAGTGATACAAATGGCCCCTGACCTTTCCTGGAAAATCAACAATTTCATTTTCATTCCAAGAATCACGTCTGCGTCCATGCTGACGTGCCGCAGACGTACTGCTGACATGCCGCAGACGTTGACGCAGACGGAGTTGCTGACGTTGAAACCACAGGAAGCCCGTAAAGGGGTCTTTTCTGGAAGGAATGGGATAACTACCGTTCTTCCAAAACAGGCTGTAATTGTGGCTTTATTTCGCTTTTTCGATATTAATTTTTATTGATAGGAATTTCTTTTATGAATGCAGTCGTTGAATATTCACCGGAGAAAGCCTGGCAAGCAGCAATTGCTAACCTCGAAATGGATATGTCGCGGGCGGCTTTTAGCACCTGGGTGAAGCCAACCCATCTGGTGGATTTTTCAGATGACACCTTTGTGATCGGCTGCATGAATGCGTATGGCCGTGAGTGGTTAGAAAACCGGTTAACGACCACCTTGCAGCGATTCCTTATGGGGGTGATGAACAGAGAAGTAAAGGTTCGTTTTGTCGTTAGTGATCAGGAAGTTGATGATGGGGATGATCTCACTCGGGAAGATGATCCAGACCAAAAAGATTCTGAGGACAATCCCATTGCGTTGGATATCCACTTCAGCTCCATCCGGAATTTCCTGATTGAGCCAAGCCGGGTAGTTCGTTTACCGGTATATTACCTGCGCTGGTTACCGTACGTCGGTTCACAAGCCATTTTCTTGATCATGGCATTATGGCAGGAATATTACCTGGCGAGCGGTGGAAAGGCACGAAAAGGGAACTGTAAAGTCTCCGTTCGCGCTGAGCGTATTTGCCAATGGGCTGGTATCAGCCGGGCTCAGTTTTTTCGATTGCTAGAACCCGGTAGCAGTCTGGAATGGTTTGCGAGAAAAATTGACACCGATCATGAAATAGATAAGCGCTCAGGAAGAGCCAAAAAGTCCTCCAACAAATATGAACTATTCGAATCCCCGCTGACACCCGGGGATGCCGAAGACTTGAAGACTTTTTTGCTGGCTCATGGGATCCAAGATTCCCCTCAATCCGCGTTGCAATTCGCTATCAACTCGAATCCAAAGGACATCTTGCATTATCCGGTGCGACTACCTCCGGAAGACTTCAGCGAAATGACCCCACGCCATCTAACCGTTCAGGACATCATCCGAGAATTGATTGGTCACCGGCTCGATGGAGAACTTGGGAACCTGGCAGATCAGCTTGCTGCCCGTTTGTTAGGCCAGGGGGATTTCATCCTGGTTACCTGGTATTTCCTGAGAAACTGGTTGCCGGTTCTCGGAGCAGACGCTGCCATGTTTGTCCTGATTTTACGCAATCTATGCTACTTCAATGATGAGACCGGTGAGATCCGAGATGAGGTCTGGATGGAGGGTGGCTATGAAGGCATCGCAAACCGGTTAGGAATCAACAACCCGCGAATGGTGGCGAACTGGCTGCCTGTCAGGATAGAGCGAGGGAAACGGAAAGACGAATTGAGTGAACGCACGATTGAAGAGCTTTCTCGCCGGCAACGACTACAAGACTTGCTGATCTTGTTTATTGAACGCACCGATCACCGGATCAATTCTGAGGGCAATTACAGTTGGAAATTCAAGGTGCAGCGGGTTGATCCTCTCACATCACAACACCAATCAATCCAACAGGCTACTTCATCCCTTTTTGCCAAAGCGGAAAATCAAAATGTTCTGGCTGAACTTGATTCCTGGATCACTTATTTAGACAATGATTGCGCGCAGCGTCCCCGAGCGCAGCGGTTGGGATTGGCGTCTGCCCGCCCTTGGCGTGAGACTGTCAAAACGGAGCCAATGGTTGTTTTGAGACTCTCAAATTTAACCAAGGATTGTTCTGAGACTCTCAAGAGCATCCTCAATGATTGTCTTGAGACGCTCGACCTGCAAGCCAAGGGTTGTTTTGAGACCCTTTTAAAGATTCTCAAAAGCTTTAAAGATTCCCAAAAAGAAAAAGATACTACCTCTACCCAAGATACATCAATTTTATTGAACGATTCATCAAGTCAATCGGTGGCGGCGGTGACTGATTCAACAGGAAATTGGTCACTGGAAAAATTATTGGCGCGCGCAGACAAGAAAAATCGGCAGACTTTACTCGATCAAGAAAAGAGTGCATTGCCTTTTGTGTCCTGGATCATTCATGGCGCTTCCCAACTCAACATCCAGAATCCGTATAGTCTGGCCATTGCCAGGCTAAAAGAGAATCCTGGAGTCGGTTCCGGCGGAGCGAGTGAACGCCTGGCTGCATTACAACCGCGAGATCTTACTCGCCTGATCGAGCAGTCATTCACTTTTTATTCACCATCCGATCAAAATTGGCGACTGCTTTTTGCAGAGGCGAAAAGGGATCGTATCCGGCTTTTAGCGGATGCATTGGGATTGGTTCTGGATATCGAGGAGGGAACAGGGTGAATGAGTAATTAGGGCAAGCGTACCTATTAAAGGTAATTGAATTCAAACAAACATTCATGAAGAGGAGAGTACAAATTATGGCGCAAGGAAATCTTACGTGGCAACGTGGCGACATCACCGGGGATATCTATTTTGATTATTTGCGTCCCCAGAATCAAGATCCTATCCCTTATGTTCGTCTGTACCTGATGATTGCTGGCAGCCCAGAATCAAAACCGGTGAAGGGATTAAGAGTGCTGGTTTATGGCGCTCTGGCTGAATTGGTGTATGGGCATGTGCAGAAAGGCAGCCGGATTGGGGTGGAAGGGCATATTCAACTGCGCTACCGGCCAAACACGACGACCCCCGTTTTTGAAGTCGTTGCCGAACGAGTTGAGTTTATCCGCAATATCGATTACGAGCGCGGCAAACAAGTGATTGCGGATTTGAAACAACGTGGAAAACGAAATTCCGCAACCGATCTGGAAATTATCACACAAATCCTTGAAGTTGGAGATTTAGGTCATGACAGTGAATAACCAAAGCGATCCAGAAATTCATATTTCAGAAGAAAAGCTGCAAAAGCTAGGTTGGATACTGTTCGGTCTTGCTGTGTTATTTACCATTATTGGCGCGTTCGTCTCCCCAGTAGATGACATGGGAAAACCGGTACTTCTCTTGCCGGAGGTCAAAGCAGTAGAAGATTACAGAAAGTCTGCACAAACATGGATATCTGAGTTGAATAGTTTGGATGGCGAGATCGCTCACATTATTGCTGCTGACCAACAAGGCGATCTCTTTTCACAGTCCAGATCCGCCCAACAGACCCTCCAGCACGCTGTTGAACTTACTCAACAGGTTGACCGCACCCGGGTGCCCCCAATTGGCATGGGGATGCATGAGCAAATGCTCTCGACAACGCTGAGTTATCTTGAAGCTGCTCGCAGCGCTCTACATTGGGTCAGCGCGCCAGAGCAAGAAATTGAGGACCAGGCTATCCAATTACTGGAAGATGCTCGCCAGATGAAATCGGAATTGGAGAAAAACAAGTGGTTGATCTCACGTTAGAAGAATTCCAACGAAATCAGTCTAATCGGATCTCCAGAGAAATCATCGGGCAAAGCGAGGAGCACGAACAAAAAATGCAAGCCAATGCTCAGAAATTATGGGAAAATGCTCACAAGCAGCTTGTTGCACTTTTAAGGCTTTTGGATCAGGATTACGATGAATCCTGCGAAAAAGCGACCCGTCCGTTGGAATCGTTTAGCGATGATGACCTGGCATATCTGATTCATGTTCGACTGCGAGCTTTGCAAGGTGATGCTACAAAAAAGGTAAAACCAAATGAGATGAGTGAAGTCAAACGGAGTTTACAGGAACTCAGTCAGAAATATTTTGATCTGGAACAAGAGCTTATTGCCACACAGGAATCGAAAAAGATCATACAGGCAGAGAAAGTAGCACTGGAAGCCCACTTAGCTGCCCTTCGACAGATTCAGAAAGATGATGTAGCCCAGGACATTCAAACCCAAAAAACGGGTAGTGAAGAATCGGGTGGTCTTACACCTGTTCCAGATTGGTTAAAAACCTGGCAGTCCTCCAAGAACTTTGAAAAAACATCAGCTGCTATTATTGTGATGGGCGAAATGGGGATTGCTTTACGACCATCCATCATAAAGCAGATGGCAAAACGCCTTTCATTATCAACCGCAAACAAAAACTTGGATGAAGCCCTGAATTGGTTAATGACTCCGGAAGGAAATGAATTCCCAATCTTTGTTGAACAAATTATTGGTGGTGTTGAGCAAGGATCCAGTTCGGGTGGAAATCAGCCTGCAGTGCTGCATTTGACTCGGGATGGTCAAGTTGCATACCAGATATTATCTGGGAAAATTCCTAAAGAAAATGAATTTGATATCTTAATAAGACACCATTCTTCACCGGAACATACCATTCTGAATATTCAGGCCGGGGAAATCCTGATAGATGAAGGTTACAGAATTCAAGGACGGGCACAAGCCATTAATTTATCCAATGGTGAAACTTATATCCCAGATATTATTGCTGTGGATCCAAAAACAGGCGAGGCAATATTCGTCGAAGTAGAACGGGATGTGAGTAAGGATCAAATATCCCGAAAAACGAAATGGATGAAGTTTTACGAAACCTCGAATGGAAACCTGTATGTATTTTGCGACAACCTGAACTGCCAGAGATCTATTCAGGGAGAAATCAATCTTGCTTTGGGTGGGTTGACGTATAACTCTTTCTTAACCAACTTGCACGGAATACGGAATGGGAAACGAGCAGAAAAGGATGGAAGTATTTGGTTTTCTCAAAGAAGAGGCAATGAAAAATAGAACGGTGTGCACTCCGTTCTGTCAACTTCGTTCCTCTAGAGTCTTAAGGGGGAAGAGTGCGAAGATGTATTTATTACAAATTGCATACACCGGAGCAAGTCGCACAGTAAAACCGGAACATGCCGCACACCTTAACCGGAGCATGTCGCACACCAAAACCGGTGTAAGCCGCACACTTTTTTTCAAAACGGTGACAAAAGAAGAATACTGGTTAGTCCAAAACAATGGCATGTTATCTTCCAAGAACAAGGAGGAGGACATGGCCCAGGAGCGATTAACCATGAGAAAAATCAGAGAAATACTACGTCTGAAAAATGAGGCAGGCTTATCTAACCGAGCTATAGCCGGAGCCTGCAACATCTCCAATAGCACCGTTGGAGAGTATTTGCGGCGGGCAGAGAAAGCCGGAATCAGTTGGCCATTGGGGGATTTGAACGAAGACGAGTTATATAAAAAACTATTTGTCGAACCAGAGCCTGTTTCAGAAATAAAGGCCAAACCATTACCAGACTGGGAAGAGGTAAATAAAGAACTACGTAAAAAAGGTGTAACGCTGCAACTGGTCTGGATGGAATACATCGAGAAACATCCAGATGGATATAAACACTCTCAGTTTGGTGAATATTACCGTCGCTGGAAGAAAGAGCACTGTGAGCCCAGGATGCGTAATGTTCACGTGGGCGGTGAACGGATGCAGGTGGATTATGCAGGGGTAAAGATACGGGTTATAGATGCCGAAACCGGGGAGGTTTTCATGGCGCCGGTGTTTGTTGCAGTATTACCAGCCAGCAATTACACCTATGCTGAAGTCCAATCGGGAGAGAATCAGTGTAATTGGAACAATGGACATGTGAGAGCATTTACCTTCTTTGGGGGTGTGGTGAAGATTATTGTTCCAGATAATTTAAAAACAGGGGTAACCAGACCGGATTACTACGAGCCCAACATCAACCTGGCGTATCAGGAACTGGCAGAACACTTTCATGTTGCTGTTTTACCCGCCCGGGTAAGAAAACCAAGAGATAAGGGCAAGGTGGAAAATGCAGTTCAGAATGTAGAACGCTGGGTCATAGCCCCGTTGAGAAATCGCACTTTCTTCAGCCTGGGCGAAGCGAACCGGGCAATACGGGAAAGGCTGGATGAGTTCAACAACAAGATGATGTTGGCCGTGGGACGAACCCGGCGGCAGGAATTTGAGGAAATTGATCTGCCTGCTCTGCACCCGCTGCCAGAAAAGCCTTATGAATATGCATTTCGCAAGAAAGCCCGTGTGAATATCGATTATCACGTTGAATTTGAGAAGCATTTTTATTCAGTACCTCACAACTTGATTCACCAGGAAGTGGATTTGCGAGTCACGGAACACCTGGTTCAAATCATTCATAAAGGCAAGGATGTGGCTGTTCACCCGCGCAGTTCTAAATCAGGTGGATATACCACCTTACGCGAGCATATGCCCCCCAACCATCAATTTATGGACAAGATCAACGCCAACCAACTGCTCTCTTGGGCTGAAAAAGTAGGGCCGCAAACCCATGATTTGATCCAGGCGACCCTCAAATCACGCACTTATCCAGAACAGGCCTTTCGTTCCTGTCTGGGTATTCTCAGTCTGGCTAAAAAGCATCCTTCCTCCCGTATGGACCTGGCCTGCCAGGCGGTTCTGCAACACAAATCTTTATCCTATAAAGCTGTGAAGGATGAATTGGATTGGCTGATGAAACAAACGCCCCTTCCTGTTTCTGAAGCTCTTCCTGCCCATGACAACATTCGTGGCCATGAATACTACCAATAAAGGACACTGATTATGATCTTACAAACTCTGCTTGAAAAATTGCTATACCTGCGCCTTACTGCCTTCCGTAAAGGTCTTCAGGAGCAAGTTGGCAATTCCAGGTATGCTGATCTGCCTTTTGAAGAGCGGCTCCTGCTCCTGGTAGACTTGGAGTGCACCCATCTAGATGACAATCGCAACAAACGCCGCTTGAAATTGGCTGAATTCCCTTTGACCGCAGCCATTGAAGAGATTGATTTCTCTCCCGAGCGCGGGTTGGATAGACATTTGATCCTGGAGATGGCTCAAAGCACCTGGGTGGATAAGGCGCTCAATATTTTGGTGTTGGGTGCAACTGGCACCGGAAAAACGTTTATTGCGACTTCACTGGGAGTGGCAGCGTGTCGTTCCGGCTATTCTGTCCGTTATTGGCGCACTTCCCGTCTTCTCCACGCTATGGATCACGCCAGACAAGATGGTTCATATCTCGCTTTTTTGCGATCCCTGAACAAGACGGATGTGCTTATTTTGGATGATTGGATGCGTGACCCCATTTCATTATCCGGAACCCAGGATTTATTGGAAATATTTGATGATCGTTTCAACAAAAAGGCCACGCTGATTATTTCTCAAGTTCCGGTGACCGACTAGCATCTCCGTTTTCCTGACCCCACTTTGGCGGATGCCATTCTGGACAGAACCATTCACAACGCTTATCGTCTTTCTCTTCTCGGAGATTCGCAAAGAAAGTTGCGTGGAAACCGGACCATGCCGCACACTTATAATACCTTATGCCAGTATTTTTTTGTCCCAACTGTGCGGCATGGAGCGGTTAATGTGTGCGATTTGACCGGCGCGCACAACGTAGAAGGCCATCAGGAAGGCGCTGTCACTCGAAGAGTGCTACACGAAAGGATACAATCCAAAAAGGCCTGGGAACAACTGTTACAATCTCCAGTTTGCCTTCTGCGATGAATTGAAGGCTTTTATCACTGGATTTGTACGCAGCGGCAACACATATACTGCCAATGGTGCAGCCGAATTGATAAAAGAAATCGTTGCCCATATTAAAACCGATGATTTAGAAATCCTGTTTCGCATGGACAGCGGATATTTTGATGACGATATCATTGAAACCATCGAATCTGCTGGTTGCAAGTATTTGATCAAAGGAAAAGAATATCCAACGCTCGCCTCTCAAGTGACTGATCCATACATTTCATTCACGAAAGGTGATGAAGGCAGAGAAACAACTGAGCTTGTTACGAAACTGGACACTTTGGACAAAGACAGGAGATTTGTTGTATCCCGCGTATTAAAACCAGAAAAAGACAGGTCGCAATTATCTTTTCTGGAAGGCAACGATTTCGAATACTTCTATTTTGTGACCAATACTGAGGTGGGTTCAGAAAAAGTGGTCATTGCTTACGAAAAACGCGGCAATGCCGAAAATTACATCAAGGAAGCCAAATATGACATGGCGGTTGGATGTCTTTTACTAAAATCGTTTTGGGCGAATGAGGCCATATTCCAAATGATGATGCTTTCATACAATCTGTTCTTGCTGTTCAAATTTGATTTTCTGGGCATTTCTGAATTTCGGCAGCAAATTAAAACCTTTCGTTTGAAGTATGTTTTTCTGGCAGGGAAAATTATTAGAACGGCAAGATATGTGGTGATGAAACTTCCGGCAAAATACCCGTTTAGAGACGTGTATGAAAAATGCATGGCTTAATCATCGGTCTCAATAATCCCAATTTGTTTTTCTATTTAACCAATAGTGTGAAATCACATGAGAATACTGAAACACCCCTTGTTAAAAGTGATAGGTTATCCATTTTTGAGTGAATTTCAGCTAATAATTTTGTTCACTTTAAACGTTTATGTGTACAGAAAGAAGAAACAGCCAAAAGTTTCACCAGGTGGTTTCACCAGGTTTGGGTGAAAATGGTATAAAATTGTTGTTGAGATGGAATTTCGGAATTATTCATAAAGGTTAAAATAGATATTCTGGTTACAGTGTTAATCAAATCTCAATGGATAATGGATTTTTGATGGTGTTCAGTCAAATAGACCACATTTTTTTGAAAAAGCATGTTTTGAAGGAAAAGATCATAATTTTCATTAGTGAGCTTTTCTATCAATTCGCACAAACTTAATTGGAGGTTAGTATGGAACTTACTAAATACATAATGAAGAAAAGCTTCTTATTTCTCTCTTCCATCCTCGTTTTAGGACTTGTTTTTGCTTGTTCGCCTTCAGACTTAGCCTTAAACAACGAAGTGTCCCAGGTGCATATTCCAAACGATGTGACCAATACACCAGAATCGCAAAGTTTGCCCATTGAAGAGGTTCCCTTAGAGCAGCATGAATTTACTGCTGATTTGGTCCCGATGTTCTACTTTCCTACTCCCGACTCCAATTATGTGATTGACTATCAACGGAGCAAGTACGTAAAATTAATTTTTGATCAGATAAATTCACAATATTACACAATCCCCCGAAGCGATGAAATACTTATCTTTGATATAGTGTCAAGGCAAAATGTACAGACTGTTTACAAATCTGATTGTAACTATCTTGCCAATCATTTTTTGGCAGGGGACTACTTATTAACTCAATGCAAGGAGCGTACTTGTCCTCCTAGGGAAATAACAATACAGTTTTGGCATGTGCCTAGCAATGAATTAATTAAATCCTTTGAAATTGGGAGTGAAATTGGATGCAATTCTTACCTAGATTCTATCGTATCTCCTGACGGGAGGTTTGTTTTACTGACCGGCCGACTGTCTACGAACCTTTTTTCAATAGACCCTCCTGAAGAAATCGAAATCGACGAGTATATGGGGAATTATTTCAATCCATCAGCGGATAATGAGTTTTTCGTAGCAAATGATAGTGAGTTGTACAAATGGATGGACAATGGCTTTAAATTTGTAGAAAGCGTAGGTACACCTTCTACCTTGAACTATTTATCAGTGTCAGCAGGTGCTCAACGGATGGCATATCGAGACTTATCTTCTGATCCAGATGCTTTGGTTGTCTATGATAGAGAAAACCAAAAAGAGGTCTTAAGAGTTAATGAATCGGATATCATGGGGGGTGATGGAAAGATAAATAGAACAGCATTTTCCCACGATGGGCAATTATTATTAATAAGCGGTGAACAGAATGATGAACAAATCGTGTTACTCCTCGATATAGGTAAGATGAACATTTTATACAGTTATCGAACTCAGAATATGATTGCAATACCTAGAGTGATTAACTTACCTGAGTCCGTTCGCGATTCATGGGATTGGCAGGATTATTGATAGTTCTCTGATTGTTATATTATATTTTAAATATTCACTGCTCGTTAATTAAATAATACCCGGATTCTACGTCGCCGAATCAGTGAAGGAAAGGCACTTTTAGAAAACAGCTCCTTTTTACCCCAAAAAAGGGCCGTTTTGGGCAATTTTTCATCCGTTTTGAACCAAAATCGACACATTTTGACCTATTTTTAAGATGTTCAAACAGGTATTTTCAGGTTCGTACTTTCACCCATTGGGTGAAATAAAAACCACGAATAAAGACCACATGTTAAAATTGAGATAAATCGTATTTTTGTAGTAAAGGACGTTGAGGTGATCCATAAAATTGTTTTTGCAGCCAGGAATCTGACATCAAACGCGGGCTTGTTTCTACTGCTGGAAAACGCAAAGGCTAATGGGATTTTTGATCTGATTAACACCGGCCTTGTGTTTGATCACCCATCGGCCAACAAAATCAAGATGAACCACATCAAGACGATGCTCTGTGGCCACTTTATTTGGATCGATAGACTGGAAAGAATCAAACTTATGCAAGGAGATCCGCTGGTTGAAGCGTTTGGGATTTCGGTGAAAGTTAAGTGGCTAAGAAAAACTGGACACGAAAACGGGCAAAAATAAGGTGTAAACTGAACACATTATGCCCACGATGCAGAATCACTCGATCAGGATATCGAAAACCTGAAAATCAAGATCGATAGCGGGGTTGATCACCTGGTCACCCAGCTGTTTTTCGATAACGATAAGTTTTATGCCTTCCGTGAGAAAGCCGAGCGTGCCGGGATTAATGTGCCCATCGAAGCAGGCATCATGCCCATCACTAACCTGCACCAAATTGAGCGCACCGTGGCGCTCAGTGGCGCCAGCGTGCCGGCTAAGCTCTCGCGCCTCTTCAGCCGCTACAGCGATAACCCCAAAGCGCTGTTCGATGCCGGCATCTTTTACGCCACCGAGCAGATTATGGACCTGATCGACCACGATGTGCGCGGCATTCACCTCTACACCATGAACAACGTGGAGACCGCCACACGCATCAGCGACGCCATTCAGAACGTGCTCGAGGCGGAAAATACCCCAAAGAACGCTGCGTAAATATTTAAAACCTTACAATCAATTTTCTTTCAATAGTGGCAACCTCTCGATAATTAATTGCTTTCTATCTTAGACTTATGGATGTTTATAATCATCTTGGATAAAAACGTATCATCCAAAATTGTTTTTATAAAATCACTCAACCTTTTCATATTCATAATCAACACCTGAAAGAGACAGTGTTAAAGTTTTTCCTTTATTGCTCAGTGTTGCGATTGTAGGTCCATTAATTCCCCAAAGACCTTCCATATCCAACTTAATTTTGTCGGAATCTTCAATCGAATAGGTTCCAGAAATATTTAATCCAATTGAAGATTCCATGACAAATGTATTGTCTTTAAAAAATTCAATAGTTTCTCCGCTTCCATCAGTTGATTCCCATTTCCCTAAGACAGGGTTACTGGAACCACAAGCAGCCATAACGACGCTTATCAAGCTGAAAACCAACATTAAAGAAACAAACCTGCTTGTTTTGTTCATAAAAACCTCCTAATTGTCGTAAATTTATTTTTGCCTTATTTTTGCCTTATTATAATTCAAAGATAAAGGTCAGATCCGTAAATACACCAAATTGCTGGATATGAAAGTAAATCTGTTTAGTATTCAAAGGAATTACGCCGATAAATGCAGGTATATGTTCTTCTGAACTGCACCATGAACGGCTCGATTTAAATTCGATTAATTCATTCGGTTCCATTTCTATTTGCCTGTCCATGTACGGTAAATCTACATCGCAGCTTCCAAGGTCGAGTGGGTAAGAATTCCCCAAATCATCATAGACGATAAAATCGTTTGCTTTATACCGAAGAATCTCTACTTTATCACTCCAATTTTGAAGAGTAAAATTGAAAAATAAGAGACCGTTATCAACGCGAATGTTCGGGTCAAACAGAATTTCAAAGTCTTTATATGCGACTGATTTACCAGCTGAAACAGCTGAAGGTAAGGTTACCAACATAGATGGTTTCACGACGACATCTAGATAATCAGGGTTTGTAGATTGATTAGTTGAAAAAAACCAGTCTGGAGAGCTAATAAAGAATAGAATAAACCCCACAATAACGAGGTAGACCCAAAACTTATTTGCGCTTCTTTTAATTGGAGGATTTTCGTTATTTTCCGCTTTAGAAGGGGTGTCCTTAGTCGTTAGTGGGGGTGAGTAATCAATGATATCCTGTTTATCTTCTGAGTAAAATTCTGTGCCGCAGTATGGGCAGACAAAACCATGCCGCCGATCAATGCGTGAAACCGGGGCTCCGCAAGCTGGACAAACAGATCGTAACAGTTTTCCAGACATTACAAGCTTCTAAAGATCGATAATAACATCAACATTAGTAAATGGTCCAAAGCCGTCAAAGTGAATAATGAGATGTCCGGCTTCTAATGGAATAGGGCCAACAAACATCCCAATACCATCCTCGTCTGAATCTCGTCCGTAGTCACCTGATGAAATAGTATGACTACTTAACCCCTTAATTTCTAAGTTCTTTATTTGATAATAATATTTTTCGCTTTCGGTCCAACCATAAATATTAACTATGGGGCTTGGTTCATAAACATTGCCTAAATTGTCTTTTGCTGTTATAGCCGAATTTGTAAAGCGGAAAATGCGGTTTGTTTCTCCTAAATTTCTGACATAAATATCAATACCCCACAAATTTTTATCTTCATTAATATTCAATTCTTTACTTACCATCATAGACCAACCACCATAAACGATTGGTTGGCCGGCTGGTACAGGTTCCGTTGGCAAAAATTCTGGAGTTGGCGTCTGCAATAGCAATGCTGCATCCGGCTCTTCATTAGTTGGAGGTTCAGGTACATCTTCCTGATTTTCTTGGGAATTTAGATTCTCTTGTAGTAGTGCATTTTGAGTTTGCAATGCACTCACCTGGTTTTGTAATTCCTGTGAATATTCCTCATTTCCTGAGCTGCAGGATGAAAGTACGATTGCCAGTGCTGCTGCAAGAATAAAAACAATAAAACTTTTCTTTCTCGTCATCGGATTTTTCATTTTATCCTCCTTTTCTCGATCCCTATTAACCAAACACTTGTTTTTAGCTTATTTAATTTTTTTTATTATACCCATTTCAAGTTCGAGTTTAGACAAAAAGTAGGGCGGCTTTACCCTTGAGCAAAGCCGCACCCTGGTAGAAACTTAGCGTGTGCAACAAAAAGCCTCTACCAAGGAGAACATTAACAGCCTAATCGAGTTTCGTCAAGCCATTTATGAGCAAGGGATGCTGGCTCGCCGGGATGCACTCTTTGACCTGTTGGACACACTCATTGTTGAAGGACGGGTCGCGTCATTCGCCTATTTGAGCCAGTCGGAGCGGTTTAGCCGGAAATGGCCAAGTCTATACAGTGCGGTGGAAGACGGGCAGTTGGACGGGGACTGGTTGCAGAGCTTTCTGGCACAGCAGGTGCCTGGTAAAGGGGTCAATATCTTTGCCTTGGACGGTTCACCCTGGCCAAGACCGCGGGCTCGCGCACTGGAAGATCGGCAGTATGTCTACCAGGCCAGCAGCGATGTCAACGGCGGTACGGTCACCATTGGCCACCCCTATTCACTCTTGGAGTGGTCCGTGGAAGCGCATTCCAGTTGGTCCCTGCCAGTGGATGCGCGCCGGGTGAGCAGCGATCAGAGTGCCGTGGCTGTGGGCGCAGAGCAGATCCGTCGGCTGTCACAGGCTCGCGCCGCTTTTCAGGGAGCGCTGGACATCGTCGCATGTGACGGCAAGTATGGTCATGCTGGCTTTTTGCGTTTGGTCCAAGGGCTGCGGAGCGGAATTGTGACCCGGCTGCGCTGTGATCGGGTGCTCTATCAGGTGCAACCACCGCCGACCGGCAAACGGGGCCGACCCCAAAAGCATGGTTCACGCTTTGCCTTCAAAGAGCCGCATAGCTGGGGAGCGCCAGACGAGGTCATCGAATTGGAAGACCCTTACTGGGGACAAGTACACCTGGAGCGCTGGAGCCAACTGCATGAGAAAAAAGGTGCCGACGTTCCGTACGATGTCATCCGGGCCAGCGTTCACCAGGAACGGGAAAAACCACCGCCCGCCCTCTGGCTGGCCTGGCTTCCACCCCAGCAGCTCCCTGCTGGACTGTCCGTCACCGTACAAACCATCTGGCGCGCATACGACAGCCGCTGGCCGATTGAACCGGGACTGCACTTCCGCAAAGCCACCCTGGGCTGGACGCTGCCACGCTTTCAAAGCAAAGAGGCGGGGGATCGCTGGACCTGGCTCACGGCCCTGGCGACCTGGATGATCTTCCTGGCCAGTACGATTGTGGAAGATGCGCCCCTTCCCTGGCAGAAAGTCCAGCAGCACTTGACCCCGCAGCGGGTGCAGCAGAGCATTCGTCCGATTTTTGCGCTAATTGGCACCCCCGCTCGCCCGCCAAAACAACGCGGAATTCCGCCCGGCTGGCCCAAAGGCAAGCGCAGAACGCCCAAACCCCGTTATCCGGTGGTCAAGAAGACCCCTGTCGCGGTAAAAACGGCTTGAAACTCGGTCTCTAAGGTGCTGTTTCAGCCTGACCTCAAAGTCAGGTTACTGACGTTTGTCTAAACTTGAACTCGAAACTATTGACCAAAATTGTTGGCTATGGAAAGTTCCATTACTTCCCAAAATTCCGCAACGCACTCATCATAGTGTTCAGTACTTGGGAAAAGAGCTAATTTATATGCGTAATCATCCCAATAGACGTGAATCATGTCTGGAACTCCAGTCGATTTGGGGATCTCAAGATCTAATATGAACTCTGTTTCAGCAAGGAAATGAGTATCAGATTCGTACGTATAAGGGGGAGGCCCATCTGGTCCCCCATCGCGATAACCATCAGAGGCAATATTACAGTCGGAATAGAGTTTTGAGTCAAGCGAGTTGTATTCTGTGGGTTCCCATTTTGCTTTGTCATAAGTTAAGTAGAACTCAGGATCATTCCAGTTCCAAATCTTAATCTGACCATATTCAATGGGTGTCGATTGGCTGATGATGAGTTTATCATTTGAGTCCATATCTGCTAAAAGAAGCATTGCTCCTTCTTGTATGTAAAACTCAGATTTGAAGCTGATATTGATTATTTCTCCTGCATCTGGAAAGTCGGTAAATCTCTGCATATTCGCATTGATATCCTCAAGTGTGTCTACTTTTGCTGAAGCACCATGAATCATAGGATCATCAGTCCAGAGAAAGGTGACATCTGGCGCCTTGTCTCGGCTAAATCGATATTGGTGAACCTGATTAAGAACACTGCCATCAGGTGAGTAAACAGGGAAGGGACCCAGCGGTTCACTACTACTGAGGAGATAAACCAGAGAATGTATGGGTTGGCCGACGACACGTGTACGATCATAATCAAGAATGTCATGGTAAAAAACTACTTCTATAGCCTTATTTGAAGCAAGGGTCACAATTGTTTTAAGAATGACTTCTGTTTGTGCCTCATATAATTCTATTTGCTTCTTCTCAGCGAGACGAGCAGGCCATTCAGGATCTAAGTTAATCTCGGTGACCCAAATCGGAATAGAATCGCCGGTTAAAGTAGCGATATCTCGAGCAGCTATGTCAATATATGCCTGCATATCAACACTTACTTGCTTACTGCCCCAGATCATATTACGGCTTTCATCGGGCAGGTAATCTCCCCACTCGATATATAATCCAACAATATCGAAACATCCGGTCTGACAGTTTGACAAAGTCTCCTTGAGGAACTCAAGCGGATCAAGGCCGAGGTATTCACTATCACCAAGATTATTGAGCCCGCCGAATACGACAAGGTCATTCCGTTCGGTTACCTTTATGACCTCATAGGCGATTTTTAGCATTTCTGCATACAATGCTGGATCAACAAAGGTTGCATTCGGACGCACAGATTTCCAAAAGGCAACTGTGTTGACTTGACTGCCAATTTGCCAATAATCCACGGTATCAGACAATTCACTTACGATTTCATAGAGATAACTACGCCAGAATCTGAGAAACTCCTGATCAGATATGTTTGTATCCCAAGGGGCGCCAATAAGAGTTGCCATCACCTCGAGATTGTTCTCTCTTATATATCCTTTCCAAAGGTCAATTGAATTCGCACCAAAATCTAGATTTATATCGCCATTAGGTCTTATCTGGATTTGATCCCATGGGAAGATTTCTTGGACAAGTTTGAAGCCAATGTTGGCAATGTCTTCATAGGCACGAAATGTATTACTAAGTTGTAAATTTGGTGACAATGCCCATCCGAACTGTAGTCCTTGTAAGTTGTCTATAGGGGTATTGTATTCATGAGCAGAATTTCCAATGCCTACAGCCGCAAAAGCATTTCGCACCTGATTACAATAATTTTCTGAAAATTCAAGATCGCTACAAGAGATTAACATTGCATTTCTGGCTTCAATAAATTTAGCATTGGTTTGGAGAAGTGGAAGAGAACGGAAAACGATCATAGCCGCATTTTCGATACCGATCCCAAAGACTTTGATTCCACTTTTCTCTCCTCCTTCAGAAAGCAGGTAAAGAGCATGAGAATAAATAGTGGCGTTGAGGTGGCCGTTACCATAGCTATCTTCACCTTCTTTATTAGGTTTAGGATAAATAAATTTTTCAAAATGATCCGGATAGGTTTCTTTAGTTCCATTTACTGGATCCTGCATATCTCTTATCGTTTTGCCGCGAAGTGTAATTTGCCATCTTTCCTTGCTTGGATCTGCAACGGCGGCAAAAAAATCTGATAATGCTTCCTTTAGAGCAGAGGCTTGTGGATTGGGATAATTACTTTCCAATATCACAAAGTCTTTTGTGACAAGGTGTTGGAATTCATGAGCGAAGACATCGATACCCTTTTCACTCGCAGGGTCTGTGTAAGCAATCACAGGAGGAATATCGTACTCAACGCTATAAACCGAAAAAGGAGAACCTTTGTCGAAAAAATTATTACCCTCTATCGATAGATTGACAAGGATGGTGAGTTTAGAATCCATATCATTAAATTCTGAATAGCTAAAATTGGTTTGGTAATAATCCACAACTTTTGAATAATATTCAGTCAGATGATCAACTTGATCCATGTCCGGATAATTGCCTGACGTCGAGGCGGCGAGCAGGGGTTTGGAGTTGATTTTTTTGATGGTAGGGTATGTGTCAAAATCTTCCTCGTTTAATTCTTCATTTTGATAGTCGCGGATCTCGTATGAAAAAGTGGTGATATAGGTACTGGTTGAAATCAGTGAACCGTCGGCATCTTTGATAATGACCTCCCCATAATCTTCATCCCAACTAGCCACGCAAACCCAGGCTAGATAGGCAGGAATTTGCTGGCCTACCATAATCGGGCTATAGATTACTAAGGTAGGCATGACGCCTTGTGGAAGGTAAAAGTTTAAGGCTTCGAAGGCAGCTCTGGCAGTAATGGAATCCATTTTCGGTGAAATAGAATCCGGTAGAAAGGCATCGGGAGTATAGTTAGAATTAACTAGTGTGATAGAACCCTGATCGTCAAATGCAACCCGAATATCGGATTGATATACAGGGATATCGTTGTAAACCTGTTGGTATTGCTTGATTAAGATGCCATTAGGTTGATCGAACTGGTTGACTTGCTGGAAGTTTTGATCAAATTGACTGATTTGGTAAAGCTCTGAATTATTTTCAAAATAGGATTCCACACGCTCTTCGAAGCTCTGATCGGTGAGGGCTGGCAAACCAGTGATGACAGAATTGATAACGCCTTCTCTAGCGAAGATCTCCGTTTCAGCGGGGGCTTTAATAGCCAGGTTCTTGGCAGCCTGATACTGGGAAACGGACATCTCTCCCTTGATGAGCAATGTGTCTTCGGGTACTTCTATAAGAAGATTAGCGGGCGGATTTGCAGATTGTATGAGCGAGGAAAATATGCTACAAGAGGTGAGTACTAGAAGTGTTAAGATGATCAAAATTTGTTTAAGAAAGCCTTTGTTTTTTGAATATTTCCTAGGATAATCCTCTTTTTTCATCATGACCTATTCTCCTGGGCAATTGTTGGAAAAAACAATTTTATTTTACCATGCGTCTCTTTCTCAAAAGTTCATAAATGAGAGGGATGCAAAAAAAGAGAGTTCCTTGATAATAAGGTTGCAAAACCAAAAAATAAAGGAACTTAAGTGGCTAAGAAAAATTGGACACGAAAACGGGCAAAAATAAGGTGTAAACTGAACACATTATGCCCACGAGAAAACACTTCACCGCCAGCCAAAAGGCGCAAATTGCGTTGGAAATCCTGAAAGAAGAAAAAAAACGGTCAACCAGATTGCCTCCGAATACGGGGTGCATCCGAACGTACTGTATCGCTGGAAGAAACAAGCCCTCGAAAACCTGCCCAGGCTGTTCGAGGATGAGAACAAGGGCGAGCGTGCCGGGCAGGCGGAACACGAACGCCAGGTGAATGAACTGTACAGAGAGATCGGCCGGTTGACCACCCAGCTCAACTGGTTGAAAAAAAGCTGGCTATGGAGAGTAGACCAGAGCGCATGACCATGCTCGAACCTCGCTCCCTGGAACTATCGCTCAAAGATCAAGCTGAACTGCTGGGCTTGAGCCGTTCCAGCCTGTACTATCCATCCACTGCCACCTTCGCCTGCAGAGGTGGTCATCAAACACCGCATCGACGAGATTTACACGCGCTGGCCTTTTTATGGTTCCCGGCGTATCACGGTCAAACTCAACCAGGAGGAAATCCCGGTTTCGCGGCCCATGGTGCAGCGTTATATGCGTGAAATGGGCATTTCGGGCATCGCTCCCGGCCCAAATACGAGCAAACCGGCCCCTGAGCACAAGATTTACCCCTATTTGCTGCGCCAGGTGAGCGCTCAATACCCCAATCACGTCTGGGGCATTGACATCACCTATATCCGCCTGGCAGGTGGCTGGATGTACCTGGTGGCCATTTTGGACTGGTTCTCTCGCTTCGTGGTTGCCTGGGAACTGGACCAAACCCTCGAGCTGCCCTTTGTTCTGACCGCTGTGGATCACGCTCTCTCACAGGCGACGCCAGCCATCTGGAACAGTGATCAAGGCAAGGCAGCCACTTCACCAGCCCACAATATCTCGAGCGCCTTTCCGCTGCCGGCGTCCAGATCAGCATGGATGGCCGCGGTCGGGCGGCGGACAATAGAGTAGGGAGCGGCGACTAACCGCCCCCTCTCACACCACCGGACATGCGGGTCCGCATCCGGCGGTTCATCCAGCAATACGCAGTTCTTGGTACCGGCCTTTTATGCTCTTCAGCCCTAAGTTACGAAAATATTCGTTGCTTAGGGCTTCTTTTATCACAGGTGAGGTGGACATGCGCCAGGGACTTGTTCCTCCTGCCCCTTCTTGTGCCCGCCACTTCGGAACCCCCAGTCTCTCCAATTCTCGAAATCGGGTTGTTCCTCTCTTCCATCTCTTCCAGATCATTTGTCTCAGTCTCCGTCTGATCCATCCGTCCAGTTTTTCATACACACTCGGCGTATTCGCCTGCCGGTAGTATCCTATCCAACCCACTATGTAGGTGTTTATCTCTTGGATAATCTCTTCCAGCTTGCCTGATCGGGTACGCTTGGTCAGGCGGCGGAGCTTGTCCCGAAATCTTTCCAGACTTCGGCCAGCTACTCGTATGAGTATTTCCCCTTTGTATTTGTAGAAACTGAATCCCAGAAACTTTACCCGTTTGGCTCTATCTACTTTGCTTTTCTTCGGGTTGACTTTTAACCTCAACTTCTTTTCCAGAAATTCTTTCACGCTTTCCATAACTCGTTCGCCTGCCCGTTGCGTTTTGACATAGATATTGCAGTCATCCGCGTAACAAACAAATTTGTGCCCCCGCGTCTCCAGTTCCTTATCCAGATCGTCCAGCATGATATTCGATAATAATGGCGATAACGGCCCACCCTGCGGAGTGCCTTCTTCCGTATCCAACACCACTCCATTTATCATCACGCCGCTGTTCAGATAAGCTCGGATCAGCTTCAACACTCGTTTATCTTTCACCTCTCGTGCCACTCTGGCCATGAGTTTGTCGTGGTTCACTCGATCAAAGAATTTCTCCAGATCGATATCCACCACCCACTCTTTCCCTGCTTGCACATATTCTTGTGCCTTCAGGATCGCATCGTGTGCACTTCGTCCGGGTCGAAACCCGTAGCTATTTGGTGAAAATTTGCGCTCGAATATGGGCGTGAGCACCTGCGCGATCGCCTGCTGGAGTAGTCGATCAGTTACTGTCGGTATCCCTAATAACCGCACTCCCCCATCTGGTTTGGGTATTTCTACCCGCCTCACCGGGGTCGGTTTATAGGCTCCGCTTTCGAGTGCTGCCCTGATCTCCAACCAGTGTTCCTTCAGGTACGGCCGTAGGTCTTTCACCGTCATCCCGTCTGTGCCCGGTGCGCCTCGGTTGCTCTCTACTCGCTTTAACGCTGTGAATAGGTTCTCTCTTGCCCAAACCCGTTCCCACAACTCTACGTTGGATTTTCCTTCGCCTCGCGTTGGGGACGGCTCGGCCCTCGGGTCAGCCATGGGAAGCTTCACTTCCCAACCCTGTCCCGCAGTTCCCCTATCCGGGGAAGGCTGCCTTCCTTGTTCGTCCCTCAAGCTGCTCAATCTACTCATCCTTTCTCGATGTTCGGCCCTTCCCGTCGCGACGGCTCTGGTACTACGGCCTCGGCTGACTCCTGCCACCTCAATCTGATTTCTCAACCAGGTTTACCGTTTCCGGCTTGATAGCAGGTCTCCCCAGGTAAGAACGTTGACTTTCCCTGCGCACTTGTCCAATTTACTGCTTCAGCTTTTGGTCGCATCGGGCTTCGTTGTTATATGCCAACTCGCCCAGCTTCACAGCCTCTTATCGGCTTCATGTTCTTCAAATCGCAGGTTTGCCTCCGGCTTCCTCCAGACCCCACTTTACTGTGACGCCCTTGCCTTTGGCTAATGGTTGGTGCAACCAACCTCCATATGGGACTTTCACCCACCAGTCATCGCCCATGCTGGGCGCACATATTTTTACCGAACGCTTGTGGCGTTCGGTGAAATACGAGGAGGTGTACCTCAACGATTGATGATGCTTCTCCCCGCCAGGCGAGAGCAGGTCTGGCTCGTTACTTCCACTTCTATAACTTCGAACGCCCCCACCAGGCTCTCGACTACCAGGCGCCTGCCCAGGTTTATGCTGTTAAAGATCAGACGATGCTATACTCAACCTTAGAAAGGAGTCCACCTTACAGGAACCTCTTTTCGTGTCTAAATAACCTTTACCACCCCAATAATCCCAATTTGTTTTTCTATTTAACCAATAGTGTGAAATCACATGAGAATACTGAAACACCCCTTGTTAAAAGTGATAGGTTATCCATTTTTGAGTGAATTTCAGCTAATAATTTTGTTCACTTTAAACGTTTATGTGTACAGAAAGAAGAAACAGCCAAAATTTTCACCAGGTTTGGGTGAAAATGGTATAAAATTGTTGTTGACGTGGAATTTCGAATATAATTAGAAAAGATTCCCAATTCAAAAATTAATACGGAGACAAATATGAACATTGATCTGATTAAGGATAATGTCACTCCCGCAGAGGGAGAACACTCTGTCCGAACCTATTATTGCACTTATTACCAATCCAAATTGTTAGGGCTGGAAGCCAAAGGGTTCCTAGGGGTTACTAACAAGAGGGTAATTTTCCAAGCAAATGGCACCTCGAATGCAGGAAATAGTGTAATACAAAGTGAGCTCCCGATATCAGATGTATCTGGCATAAGCTGTTACAAAGGAACATACTTTAGCCTTGGTCATCTTCTCGGGGCTTTCCTGCTTACTGCAATAGCCTCTGGAATAGTAACAGCTATCATTGGCGCCATAGGAGCCATGAGTAGAAGTAGTGATGGCTTTCTGGCAATTGGATGGATAACGGCTATTGGGACAGTGGTCGGCTCTTTTTTAACGCAACGGAAATCAATTTGGCGTTCTGTCCTGGCAGGATCGTCTGTATCTGCTTTAACTGCTCTCGGTGGAGGCTCTTTATTAAATAGCTTCAGTTTTTTGGGAGGGTACAACCGTTCAGGGGGTTGGGAGTTTATTCTGGCAGCTATAGTCGGAATTTACGCTCTGGTTTGCGTTTTCTGGTATGCAAGACGTCCAACATTCTCTCTCGCAATCAGTTCAAATGGTGGGTCAAGTACACCGATTAGCATTTCAGGCGCAAGTGGTATTGGGATATTTGATGTATCCGCTGGAAAAGCCCTAAATGCGGAGCCAGCAGAAGAAGCCGAACCGATGTTAAAGGAATTAGGCGCAATTATTTTGGATATTCAAACACTTGGTGATTTTGGTATCGACAAGTGGAAAACCCTGTGATTTTGAATACAAGGAGATCCGACATGTTAACAGGCAATCCATTTATCACTTTATCTGAAAACGAGCAGATTATTCGCACTTACCAATGTACAAAATTGCGTAAGTTTCTATCTTCGCCAACGATTGGTTACCTTTCAATCACGAATAAGCGCATTGTTTATCACAGTGAGGGTAAATCCATAAATGGTTCCAGCTCAATAATCTCTGAAATGCCCTTAGAAGATGTCGCTGGAATCAGTACATCCTTGGGAATCTCTTTTAATTGGATTATTTTCTTATTGGTAAGTATCGTTTTGTTTTTAGGGTCATCCTTACTTGAAGAAATTCTACCGAGATTTCTCACGGGTTGGGTTGTAAGTATTTTATTGGTCTTGCCCTATTTCATCGGGTTCCTATTTGAGAAAAACATACTCAATAAAGATCTCAGAGAGCAAGCAATTAAGAAACTGGAAGAATCATCCATAAACAGTGCCATAAAACAAAAAGATAGCGCATTTTATATGGGTGTATTCCAGATTCTATTCTATATAGGATTGGCATTTCTATCATGGAATCTGGCGTTTCGAACAGATCTGCTATATCAAGCACCTACATTGGGATACATAATTCTCCTTGGGGCCTATTTTTTAATTTATATCTTGTTTTTCGGAAGAATCCGATCGTTTAGTCTACGGATCACTTCAAGAACTGCAAAGGGGACAGGTATTTACATTCCAGGGAATTTCTTAGCAGGGATCTTTCGTGGTGATACTGCTGCATCGCAATCGATGAGTGCCGGACCTGACAAGGACGCGGAAGTTGTTGTAAAAGAACTTGGTGCATTAATTACTGATATTCAACTAATGGGCGACCTTGGAATCCAGAAGTGGGAGCAAGCCCGCTCATAAAAAAGTAAACGTAATACAGCCATTTGCTCTCCGGACAATGGAGACTGGTGATCGCCAGGGCTGTATCAGGAGGTCTATGTACCAGATTGATAAATCCACTGCGCGAAAGATCCTGATAGAGGAGCAGGGCTTCTCCTCACAAAGGGTGGACCGCCTTCTGGCGGATTACCCGCTTATCCGAGAACCACTAGCAAGCGCGGTCAAGCAATGGTTGGACGATCGAACCATTTCCCCGGTGAAAGTGGAGGGATTGGGAATCCAGCAGGTCATGCAGGACCAGCATTACCACTTTCTGGTAGCGGTCAAAAACCTCAACATCCTGCTGGATGAATCCACCCCTGATGATGAGCGCATGCGACTGCTAAAGGCCTTGCGGACACCGGCAGTATTCTTATAGAAAGGGGGTGGACCATGGCGCTGCCAAATGTTTATGGTATGCGGGCGGATGTGTGGGCCAGGACTCCCGTTTATATGAGGCTGGGCGCACTTCAACAGATGGAAAACCAGCTTGCTTCTCAAGAAAATAGACCGGCCTTACCAGTGGCTGAAATTCCATCAGATAAAAGGGAGATTGGTTCTGATGGACAGCCAACACTACGCGGATATTTCGATCCAGCAGTCGGCGAAAATGGAGGTATCTTTATTGATCCTCAACTGATACAAAACGATGAACCTTACCAGTCCGCGGAGACTTATTTTCACGAGGCGCGCCATGCCTACCAATATCAGACTGCCTACTACCCTGAAATCTATCCCGAAGTCAGCAGGGAACAGGCAGACCAGTGGCGTATGAATGAAGAGGCATACATTGGCCGCGAGGATATCGAGCTGGGAGAATACCAATATGGGCATTATTATGGCCAGCCCATGGAAGTGGATGCACGCCAGACCGGGCAGGAGCGGACTGAAGAATTATACGCGGGTCAATTCCAGGATCAGGCAGGCTACCCCCAATACCGCGCAAATGCCGATGCAGCCAGTGAAAATAGAGAACAAAAAGCGATCGCCCAGCTGGGTCCAGACTACCAGGAACAGGCCTGGCAGGGAGTGCAGGCCAAGTACCAAGCAATCCAAGATATGCAGCAGACTGAAGGGATGAAAAACCTCGTTCAGGAACCAGGTACCCCGCAAGGAAATGGGCAAGGCGAACCCATCAAAAGTGGCTTGAACACTGCTGAAACCATGACTGAGGCAGCTGCGCCAGAATATGGGGCGGCAAAAGAAGCCGTCCAGGTGGCAGAAACAGCCTCAGCCGAGACCTCCGAGGCAGCAGGTCAATCGATGGAGCCGCCGGCCAGCCAGCCGTCGGGATCCGAAGGTCCAGCTGCTAATGTCGATGGGGGTGAAGAAGAGAGCTATGGGTATGGTTATGGTTACTAGTAACAGTGCACCTGTAAACAAAACCAGCGTGTTCGATGGAATTGAACTGCACCCCACCCCGCCGCCCTTCAATATTTCTGGGGCCAAGTGCAACCTTATCGGAGTAGACACGGCAGGCCGGGAGATTCGAATTCCCTTAAGCGATGACACGCTTAGTAAACATATCCTGTTTCTAGGCGGCATTGGAATGGGCAAGACTAATGCGATCTTTCAGATTATTTCCCAATTGAGGGAAAAAATGTCGCCTAACGATGTTATGCTGATCTTTGATACAAAGGGTGACTTTTACAACTCTTTCTACAGAAGTGGCGATATCGTTATCAGCAATGATGAGAAAGCCACTGGGCCGGCAGGACCAGACTACTGGAACATTTTTAATGAGATCGAGCAAGATGCCTCTATGGAAGAAAACATTATCGAAATGGCTCGCTCGCTGTTTTACGAAAAGTCACAGCGCTCCAGCCAGCCGTTCTTCCCCAACGCCGCACGCGACTTATTGACAGGAATCCTCTTGCACTACTGCCGCTCCGTGGGTTGTGAGGAGAGAAATAATCAGATCCTTCGTGATTTTCTGGATCGATCCCCATCGGCGGAAATCCGCGGTATGCTGCAGAAATATGATGACTTGAAGGCAATGGTAAGTTATATTGCTGACGACCGTTCACCGCAAACTCAAGGTGTTATCTCTGAACTTCAACAACTTATTCGTGAGATTTTCGTTGGAAATTTTCGCAAAGAAGGATCTTTGTCGATGCGAAATGCAGTTCGTAACAAAGGTGGGCGGATAATTTTTGTGGAATATGACCTCGGAATTGGTGGGACACTCACCCCAATCTACCGCTTGTTATTAGATATGGCAATCAAAGAGGCGTTGAGCCGAAAGAAGAGTGAAGGAAACGTTTGGTTTGTAATAGACGAGTTTCGATTAATCCCAAACCTACAACATATCGATGATGGAGTAAATTTTGGCCGTAGTTTGGGGGCGAAATTTATAATTGGAGTCCAGAATATTGAGCAGGTCTTTAACTCCTATGGAGAATCTCAAGCACGCAGTATTCTTTCAGGTTTCCTTACCACAGTCGCTTTTCGTGTAAATGATTCCGCAACACGGATTTACATTCAGCAATTATTCGGGCGAAATCGAAAGAAGGAAGTATATATGGCATCAGTGCAGTCTAGGGGAATTGTGGAGCAGGTACGTGATGCTAATGTCGTTGAGGATTGGGAAATTTCCAATTTAAAGATTGGTGAGGCAATAATTGGTATTCCTGGTTTCGAGCCATTCAAGTTCCAATTTGATAAATTCGGGTAAACACAATTATGCGTTTAAAGCTCATAGAAATTATCATACGACCACCTTTAACTCACCACCGCGGACCGAGTCGGATGTACGGGTATAAGTTCCGGCCGGTGATGAAATAGAAGAGCATTGATCGGTCATTAGTAATCAGGAAAACCTGACCGCCTTCCATTAGGGCGGTTTTTTGTCGCCTGCCCCAGCATGGTCTCGATAACTATTGAAACGAATCAAAAACGAATCCTCTTTCTCAAGTTTTGAGGACCAACACCGATATAGTTATTATGTTCTATATTCTATTATAACATGGCTGTCAAGTCTGCGGGGGAAAATCAATCACGCACCCTGCCAAAACTCGCGCAATCGGTCAAGATTCGCCAGGACGGCGATGAACGCGGGATGCTGGACAGGCGGGTATGCACAACACTCCCTTCGGTCGTAAGTTTAGGTCGGTGATGCGGTAAGAGCGTAGTGATCAGTAATCAGTACCGCCTTCCAAGTTACGGGGGGCGGTTTTTTGTTACATCTAAGAAAGAAATGGCGATAATTAATTGCAGCGAGAAATGAGATACCAGAAAAAGGTGCGCTCAAAAGCGAACGCACCCTTGCTCCTGAGTTTATCATTTGCCTGATTCTTCAGCGTTTTTGATCTCAATTTATGGATTTTTGGGGCACTAACCGGGAATGAGGGTGGCTACAATAAGTACATGGCGTTCATCCGTAGGGTCAAAACAGCAAGTGGAGCTACTGCAATCCAGATTG
>Ga0255344_1001737_pt1 | contig 28064 bp, 32 predicted proteins | sample wastewater_treat_5_FD_192414 | JGI IMG/M metagenome (GOLD analysis project Ga0255344, IMG submission 192414) | Wastewater microbial communities from Lulu Island WWTP, Vancouver, Canada - plant18 | ecosystem: Engineered > WWTP > Wastewater > Unclassified | place: Canada: Vancouver, British... | reverse complement strand
CACAAGGGAAGGGGTTGACTTAGATGTTAACAAGAAAAACCCTCATGATTTTGTTTTGTGGTTTACAAAATCCAAATTTGAAAATCAGGCAATGAAATGGGATTCTCCATGGGGAGTAGGTTATCCCGGATGGCATATAGAGTGTTCCGTTATCAGCCTCTGCAATTTAGGGGAAGAAATGGATATTCACTGCGGAGGGGTAGACCATATTCCGGTTCATCACACCAATGAAATAGCTCAAACAGAGAGCTATACCGGCAAGGATTGGGTAAAATACTGGTGGCACGGTGAATTCCTCATCGACAATGAAGGAAAGATGAGTAAGTCAAGCGGAGAATTTTTGACCCTTGAACTCCTTATTAAGAAAGGTTACAATCCTTTGGCATACAGGTATTTTGTTTTAAATTCTCATTACAGAAAGCAGCTTGCTTTTTCGTTTGATTCTATTGCTTCTGCTGAAAATGCATATAATAAGCTGAAAAGCAGAATCAGCTCCATTAAAAATAATGCGGATGGAATAAAAGAAAATCATGAAGCTTATAATAAATTCAAAAATGATTTTGAAAATTGTTTAAGGGATGATTTAAATACCGCAAATGCAATAACCGTTTTATATGAAATGCTTAAAACGGATACATTAAACAATTATGAAAAGTTAAGCCTTATAGAAGATTTTGACAAGGTCTTGTCATTGGATTTGTTAAAAGAAGAAGAAAAAGATGAGGTTCATGATGAGTTGTCTGCATATATAGAGGAAATGATTCAAAAAAGGCAGGAAGCAAAGAAAAACAAAAATTATCAGCTGGCAGACCAAATCAGGGCAGAACTCTTGGAAAAGGGTATTATGCTTGAAGATACCAGGCAGGGTGTAAATTGGAAGAAAATAAATTAACCAAAGAATTTGAAGTGCTTAATAAAATAAGCGATAAAATGAACAAAACATATATGTATTCACCTGCACAGCTGGCATATGCAGGTGATGCTGTTTATGAATTGCTGGTAAGAAGCTATGTTTTAAAAAATCATGACTTAAGCGTAAATAAAATGCACAGGCTTACCGTCAGGTTTGTAAAGGCTGATGCTCAGGCTTATATTATAAGCAAATTAAATGATGAACTGACCGATGAAGAGAAGAAAATCGTAAAGAGAGGAAGAAATGCCAAGGTTACTTCTTCTCCTAAAAATGCTGAATTTATGGATTACAGATATGCTACGGGATTTGAAGCTTTGCTTGGGTATCTGTTTTTAAATAATGATATTGAAAGACTTATGTATATATTTGAAAAAGTTGTTGAGATAATAATAGAAAAGGATGACAGTAATTGAGGATAATCGAAGGAAGGAATCCGGTAATTGAAGCATTGAGAAGCGATGCCGAAATTGATACCATACTGATAAATAAGGATGCGGCTCAAGGCTCTTTAAATAAAATTTTCGAGCTGGCTAAAAAAAAGAATATATTGATTAAAAATGTTGATAGGGCACTTTTGGACAGATTAAGCGAGAACAAAAAGCATCAGGGAGTCATAGCAGAAGCTATGGAATACAAATATAAGGATATTGACGATATATTTAATTATGCAAAAGAAAAAAACGAAAAGCCTTTTATAGTGATTCTTGATGAAATTACCGATGTCCATAATTTAGGCTCTATTATTCGCTCGGCCGAATGCTTAGGCGCCCACGGTGTTATAATTCCCAAAAGAAGAGCTGCTCAAATAAATAGTGTTGTTGCAAAATCTTCCGCCGGTGCAATTGAATATCTACCTGTCTGCAGGGTTACCAATATAAGTGACACATTGGAAACATTAAAGGAAAAGGGACTTTGGATATACGGAGCAGACATGGAAGGTGAAAAATACATCTATGAAGAGAATTTTGATGTTCCGGTAGGGTTGGTTATAGGAAGCGAGGGTTCAGGCTTAGGAAGACTGGTTAAAGAAAAATGTGATATTTTGATTAAAATCCCCATGAAGGGAAATATAAATTCTTTAAATGCTTCCAATGCAGCTTCAATTATTATATATGAAATAATGAAGCAAAGGACATAAAAATGGCTAGAACAAAGAAGGAATATCTTTTTATAGATGGATACAATATTATAAATCAGTGGCAGTATTTCAGGGATATTTCAAGAAATATCGAAAACGCAAGGAATAAGCTTATTGAGCTTCTAGTTGAATATCAAGCATACAAAGGACTGAAGGTAGTTGTTGTATTTGATGCTCACTTGGTAAAAGGCAGCCGCGAAAAGAAAGAGTATGTTTCAGGAGTGGAAGTTGTCTATACTAAGGAGCATGAAACAGCAGACAGCTATATTGAAAAGCAGCTTGATAAGATAGGAAGGTATGAAAAAGTCCGGGTTGCCACGTCAGACAGAGCAATTCAACAAATTGTTTTGTCAAGAGGAGGGACAAGGCTCACTGCTCAAGAGCTGATTTTGGAATTGGAAAACACTAAAAAGGATATTAGGATAAAAACCGAAAACCCGAGTCAAAAAGGAGCTAATATCGATAGGATACTGGATACCGAAACTTTGAATAAACTTGATAAGATTAGAAAAAAAATTTAGCACTTTGACAACAATTCATGATTTCTCAATATGTATATCCTTTGATTATAACAGTATATAATTTATTATTATTTTATATGTTATGAATTGGAGGAACTTTATGATTAATTCTCGCGCTATATACGGTAATCTAAGATATGGGCAAGAATATGACTTATTTACGGATAGAGAACTCATAAAAAAATTCAATGTAGGAAATATAGAAGCTGAAAAATGCTTAATGAAAAGATATTTTTATTTGATTAGAAGAATTGTCAACTCTTTTAATATAGAAGACAGAAGAAAAGATGATATTTTGCAGGAATCAATGATTGGGCTTTTTAAAGCGATGAAAACTTATAATGAGAGGTATGATGTAAGCTTTAAAACATATGCTGAAATATGCATAAGAAGACAAATTATTTCAGCACTGCGAAAGTCAGAGAAATATGAAACAGTTAATATATTTACTGTATTTAATTGTTTTGAAAGTGACAGTGAATATGATTTTGTAGAGCAAATGTATGATGATTCTTATAATCCTGAAAACATATTGATGTATGAGGAAGAAAAAAAATACTATATTGAATTTGCATCACAATATTTAAGCGATTATGAAAACTCCGTATTAAAGGAATATTTTAACGGAAAGACATATAAAGAAATTGCTGAGATATTAAATACTAATTTAAAATCAGTAGATAATGCATTGCAAAGGGTTAAGAAAAAAACATTCGATAAATGGGCATTGTTTACAACAAAAGCAATATGACACAATACATAATATGAGATTCTTCGCAGCCTGCACTCAAAACGACAAAGTCATCGGGTGGGGTGAGGAGAATCTCTTAAATTTTCCTATTGATTTATTTTCCGGTTGTTGATATAATGAAACTTGTTAACAACAAGGGTTTGACAGCATGCTTGCGTAGCTCAGGAGGTAGAGCACCTCATTGGTAATGAGGAGGTCGGCAGTTCGAGTCTGCTCGTAAGCTCCAAAAAAATTTAAAAAATAATCCGGGAGGGATTGAAATGGCAAAGCAAAAATTTGAAAGAACGAAACCGCATGTTAATATAGGTACTATCGGTCACGTTGACCACGGAAAAACAACATTAACGGCGGCAATTACGTTAGTATTGAACAGAAGATACGGAACCGGAGAATTTATAGCATTTGATCATATTGATAAAGCTCCGGAAGAAAGGGAAAGAGGAATTACAATATCAACATCTCACGTTGAATATGAAACTCCAAACAGACACTACGCACACGTTGACTGCCCGGGGCACGCTGACTATGTTAAGAACATGATTACCGGAGCAGCTCAGATGGACGGGGCAATTTTGGTTGTTTCAGCAGCTGACGGTCCTATGCCTCAGACAAGAGAGCATATTCTTCTTGCAAGACAGGTTGGAGTACCTCAGTTGGTAGTATTTTTAAACAAAGCTGATATGGTTGATGACCCTGAATTAATTGAATTGGTTGAAATGGAAGTAAGAGAACTATTAACCGAATATGAATTTGACGGTGACAATATTCCTATAATAGTCGGCTCGGCTCTGGAAGCATTAGAAAACCCGGACAGCGAATGGGGCGATAAAGTTATTGAATTAATGAATGCTGTGGATGAAACAGTTCCAACACCTGCAAGAGCAATAGACAAGCCCTTCCTGATGCCTGTGGAAGACGTGTTCTCAATAACAGGAAGAGGAACAGTTGCAACAGGAAGAGTTGAAAGAGGAGTATTGAAGGTTCAGGATAAGGTAGAAATAGTAGGTTTGGCTGATGAGCCGAGAGAAGTTGTATGTACCGGAGTTGAAATGTTCAGAAAATTACTTGACCAGGCACAAGCAGGAGATAATATCGGAGCCCTTCTTAGAGGAGTTCAAAGAAATGAAATCGAAAGAGGTCAAGTTCTTGCAAAACCGGGTTCAATAACACCGCATACAAAATTTAAAGCAGAAGTATACGTATTGACTAAAGAAGAAGGTGGAAGGCACACTCCATTCTTTAACGGATACAGACCACAGTTCTATTTCAGAACAACAGATATCACAGGACAAATCGACCTTGAAGAAGGCGTTGAAATGTGCATGCCCGGAGACAACTCAAGATTTATAGTTGAGTTAATCCATCCGATAGCTATTGAAGAAGGTTTGAGATTTGCTATCAGGGAAGGCGGAAGAACAGTAGGTTCGGGAGTTGTAACCGCTATAATCGAGTAGATAACAAGGGAACGGTTCTTTTCGCAGTGCCAGGCACCAGGTATTGGTGCCTGGCAACGAACAGGAATGACATAAATGAAAATTAAGTGTTGACAAATTAAAATTACTGTTGTAAAATTAATTGCTACATAAGAAAAGCTTTTGCTTGGGCAGGAGCTTTTTTTAAGTGAAATGAAACAAATTAACTGTTAATTTCCTTGTAGATTTCATCGAGAAAATTATTGACAGTCGATTTGATTTGTGTTATCTTGAGTAAGATAATGGGTTCTTATGCGTATAAGATTCTTGGAGGTGTAAATAATGAGAGTGGCAGTGAAATTAGCTTGTACTGAGTGCAAACAAAGAAATTACGATACAGAAAAAAATAAGAAAGAAAATCCTGAGAGAATTGAAATGAACAAGTATTGCAAGTTCTGTAAAAAACATACTCTTCATAAGGAAACAAAATAGAGGTGTGGCAATGTCAAATAGAGAAGAAAAAGAAAAATTTGCAAGCAAGGTAAAAAATTATTTTAAGGGCGTAAGGTCTGAGTTAAAAAAAGTAAATTGGCCTACTAAAAAAGAATTAACAAATTATACAATTGTTGTTTTTACTACTACATTAGCATTGACTATAGTAATTTGGGGATTGGATTTAGTATTTAAAGGCTTGCTTTCAGTTATTGTTTAAAAGGAGTAGGGTATGAAACAAGAGTCACAAGGGTCAAGATGGTATGTGGTTCATACATATTCGGGACATGAAAACAAAGTAAAGGTAAATATCGAAAAGCTTGTAGAAAATAGAGGGATGCAAGATACGATATTTGAAGTTAGAGTGCCGGTGGAAGAAGTACCTGAAGTAAAAAACGGCAAGAAAAGAATAAAAGAAAGAAAAATGTTCCCGAGTTATGTTATTATTAAAATGATAATGACCGATGAATCTTGGTATCTTGTCAGAAACACAAGGGGAGTAACAGGCTTCGTAGGTCCGGGCTCAAAACCTGTTCCGCTGACTGACGAAGAAGTAAAGGCTCTTGGTGTAATAGACAGACTTCCGCCGATTGAACTTGAGGTAGGAGATACAATCAAAGTAAAAGAAGGACCATTTGAAGATTTCATTGGCACTGTAGAAAGTATCAGCCAGGAAAAAAGAAAAGTCAAAGCTTTTGTATCAATGTTCGGAAGAGAAACTATTATTGAGCTTGATTATGATCAGATTGAGAAAGTATAATTACTTTTCAATATAACATCGTTATGCGATGAAGGAGGTGCAAATATGGCAAAAAAAGTAACAGCTGTTGTTAAACTGCAAATACCTGCTGGCAAAGCTACTCCGGCTCCACCGGTTGGTACGGCATTAGGACCTCATGGTGTGAATATTATGGGATTTTGTAAAGAGTTTAATGCAAAAACAGCCGATCAGGCAGGTATGATTATACCGGTTGTATTGACTGTTTATCAGGATAGATCATTTACATTTATCACAAAAACTCCGCCGGTTGCAGTTCTAATCAAAAAGGCAGTTGGTATTGAAAGCGGTTCGGGAGAACCAAACAAAAAGAAAGTTGCAACACTTTCAAAGGCAAAATGCGAAGAAATCGCGAGATTAAAAATGCCTGATTTAAATGCTAATACTATCGAAGCAGCTATGAGCCTGGTGGCAGGTACTGCAAGAAGTATGGGAGTAACAGTAGAAAAATAGTTATGGCAGGTGGGAGGCCGATAGAAGGCTGCTTGACCACAAGGAGGTAAATAAAATGCCAAAAAGAGGAAAGAAGTATCAAGACAGTATAAAATCAATTGACAGATTGAAATTATACGATATGCAAGAAGCTGTAGAAGCAATGCTTTCAACAGCAAAAGCTAATTTTGATGAAACAGTTGAAGTTCATTTAAGATTAGGTGTAGATTCAAGACATGCAGACCAACAAGTAAGAGGTGCTGTAGTACTGCCTCACGGAACTGGAAAAACAGTACGTGTTTTGGTTTTCGCTAAGGGCGACAAAGCTAAGGAAGCTCAGGAAGCCGGAGCAGATTTTGTGGGCGAAGCTGAATTGGCTGACAAAATTCAAAAAGAAAACTGGTTTGATTTCGATGTTGTTATAGCAACACCTGATATGATGGGTGTAGTCGGAAAACTGGGAAGGGTTTTAGGACCTAAAGGTTTAATGCCAAACCCAAAATCAGGAACAGTTACCTTTGATGTAGGTAAGGCTATTAAGGAAATTAAGGCAGGTAAAGTTGAATACAGACTTGACAAAACAAACATTATTCACGTTCCTGTAGGAAAGAAATCATTCGGTGCAGAAAAATTAATAGATAACTTAAAGGTTATTCTTGAAGCAGTAATTAAAGCAAAACCGGCTGCTGCCAAAGGTAAATACTTAAAGAGTGTTACAATTGCAAGCACAATGGGACCGGGAATCAAGCTTAACACTACTAAATTAATGGATTAATCTGAAGCGAAAGCAAACAGATTAAAGCAAAAATTGAATATAATACCGCAGACAGCCGGTACTCCATGAGAGTTTAAATATCCGGCCGAGGTGAGATAATAGATTCTTTCTCTTCGTCTGCGGAGAGAATTTTTTGTTTAAAGGAGGTGCAACAAGTTGAATCAAACAGTATTGGAGCAAAAGAAACAGGTAGTACAAGAAATTGCTGAAAAGATAAGAAACGCTAAATCTATCGTTTTGGTTGAGTATAATGGCTTAACGGTAGATATGGCTAATGAATTGAGAAACAAGTGCAGAGAAGCAGGTGTTGAATATAAAGTTTATAAAAATACTTTAATGCGTTTTGCATTTGAAGAATTAGGATATGATGGCATTACACCTAATTTGGAAGGACCTAATGCAATTGCTTTTTCATATGAGGATGAAGTATCTGCAGCAAAGGTAACCAATGATTTTGCAAAAACAAGCAATGATACAATAGTAATAAAGGCCGGAATAGCTGAAGGTAGGGTTATGAATGCCAGCGAAGTTACAGCATTGGCAAGCGTGCCGACAAGAGAAATTCTTATCGCACAGCTGGCAGGCGTATTACAAGGAAATATCAGAAATCTTGCTTACATGCTTGACCAGATAAGCAAAAAAGAAGGGGAAGCAGCTTAAACCTAAAGTTTGTCATTCTGAGGGCTTCAGCCCGAAGAATCTCATATACCAAGTCTGACTGATGAGATCCTTCACTAACGTTCAGGATGACGTTTAAAAACAAAAATAACAAATATATATTATTATTATACCAGGAGGAAAATATAAAATGGCTAGTGAAAAAATCACAAATTTTATTGAAGAAATAAAAAAATTAACAGTATTGGAATTAAATGAATTAGTAAAAGCAATAGAAGAAGAATTTGGCGTATCGGCAGCAGCTCCGGTAGCTGTAGCAGGAGGAGCTCAAGCAGGTGCAGCAGCTCCCGCAGAAGAAGAACAGACAGAGTTTGACGTTGTTCTTACATCAGCCGGTGCCGGTAAAATCAAAGTTATAAAGGTAGTAAGAGAATTAACAGGTCTTGGATTGAAGGAAGCAAAGGATGCAGTTGATGGAGCTCCTACTACAATTAAGACAGGCGTTTCAAAAGAAGAAGCTGAAAAAGCTAAAGAAGCATTGGAAGCAGAAGGTGCTTCAGTAGAAATTAAATAATAAGTGCAGGGACACTTATAGTATACCCGAAACGAGAAAGAAACTTTACATAAGTAGAGTTTCTTTTATTTTAATAGCAATGATGAGGGCTATGCTCTCAATATGAAAGTTATTCATAATAATTACGACCTATGTTAAGGTATAGGAACTCAGCTTATTATAATATGCATAATATACCAAAATTTACAAATAATAAGAAGGCGGTTTTAAAGTTTATATGGATACAAACAAAGAAATCACTCGGAATTTGTAGAGAATTGTTAAAAAATATTTATTAATAATGCAAAAAATGTGTTGACATAAAAATTTATTAGTGATAGTATTGTATATTGCCATGAGTGTGCAATGTTGGCATAGAATTTGTAAGTCAAAATTATTTACTAAGGGGTGAAAAGATGCCGCATCCTGTGAAAATAGGTAATAGGGTAAGAATGTCTTACTCTAAAATTAAAGAAGTTTTAGAATTGCCGGACTTAATCGAAGTTCAGAAAAAATCGTACGAGTGGTTCTTAAATGAAGGGCTGAAAGAGGTTTTTGATGACATTTCTCCGATAGAGGATTATACCGGCAATTTAATTCTGGAGTTTGTTGATCATTCTTTATACAGTGAGCCGAAGTTTAGCCAGATTGAGTGTAAAGAAAGAGATGCAACATATTCTGTACCTCTAAAACTTAAAGTGCGATTGATAAACAAGGAGACGGGAGAAATTAAGGAGCAAGAAGCGTTTATGGGTGAATTTCCTTTGATGACCGAAAAAGGAACATTTATTATAAATGGTGCAGAACGTGTTGTTGTCAGTCAGTTAGTTCGCTCACCCGGTGTTTATTACAACATGACGAGGGATAAGGTTGGTAAGGAATTATATGATGCAACAGTTATTCCCAACAGAGGAGCATGGTTGGAATTTGAAACAGACTCTAATGATATTGTATACGTTAGGGTTGACAGAACAAGAAAATTACCTGCCACTGTGCTTGTGAGAGCTATGGATGTTTCTTCTAATTCAGAGCTCATTGATATATTGGGGGAAACAGAGCAACTTTTAAAAACTTTGGAAAAGGACAACACTACCAACTCCGAAGAAGCATTAATAGAAATATATAAAAGATTGAGACCCGGCGAGCCACCTACATATGATAGTGCGAAGTCATTGATTAAATCTTTATTTTTTGATTTCAAAAGGTATGATCTTGCAAAAGTAGGCAGATACAAATTAAATAAGAAGCTTAGTTTGGAAAACAGAATTATTGGAAAGCGTGCAGCTGAAGACATAATTAATACGGAAACAGGAGAGGTATTAGTTACTAAAGACAGTATATTTGACGATGAATCAATTTTAAAATTGGAAGCGGCAGGTATTTTTTCCGTTAAAATTGTGAATTCCGATGATAAGGTTACAAAGGTATTAAGCAATAAATTTGTTGACCCAAGGGTATTTGAATTAGATAAATTAGGTATAGATTTAGAAAAGATAGGAATAAAAGAGAAAGTTTACTATCCGGTAATGAAAAAGATACTGGAAGAAAACCACTCTGCAGAGGATTTAGAAAAAGCTTTAATTGAATCCTTAAAGCAGGTTCCTGCTGCTGAAAACAATATATTTGAAAAGGATAAGGAAGAAAATTATTCAATATCTCCGAAACATATTGTTAAGGATGATATGTACGCAATAGTGAATTATCATTTTGGATTATTTAGAGGCATAGGCAAGACTGATGATATCGACCATCTTGGAAACAGAAGACTGCGCTCCGTGGGTGAGCTTCTTCAAAACCAGGTTAGAGTAGGATTGTCAAGAATGGAAAGAGTAGTCAGAGAAAGAATGACTATTCAGGATGTCGATGTTGTAACTCCACAAGTTCTTATAAATATCAGACCTGTGTCTGCAGCAATAAAAGAATTTTTCGGCTCCAGCCAGTTGTCACAGTTTATGGACCAGACGAATCCCTTGGCTGAGCTTACTCATAAAAGAAGAATGTCAGCTCTGGGACCCGGTGGATTAAGCAGAGATAGAGCCAGTTTTGAGGTAAGAGACGTTCACCATTCTCATTACGGCAGAATGTGTCCCATTGAAACACCTGAAGGTCCTAATATAGGTCTTATAACTTCTCTTGCAACATATGCAAGAATAAATGATTACGGATTTTTAGAATCTCCTTACAGAAGGGTTGATAAAAAAACAGGAAAGGTAACCGATATTATTGATTATCTTACTGCAGACGTGGAAGATACAAAAATAATTGCACAGGCTAATGAACCTTTGAATGAAGACGGTACATTTGTGCACAGCCGTGTTGTTGTAAGGGGAATTGACGGTATAAATGAAATTGTATCAAGAGATATGGTTGATTATATGGAAGTTTCTCCAAAACAGGTAATTTCCATAGGTACAGGTATGATACCATTTTTGGAAAATGATGATGCAAACCGTGCTTTAATGGGTGCGAACATGCAAAGGCAGGCAGTACCCTTGTTGGTTACCGAAACGCCTATAATCGGAACAGGTTTGGAGCACAAGGCAGCTATGGATTCAGGAGCTGTTATTATTGCTGAGCATGACGGAAAAGTAGTATCGGTAACTGCCTCGGAAATTTTAGTAAAAAGAACCGACAACGGTATGATTGACAAGTATACTTTGCTTAAGTTTAAGCGCTCGAACAGCGGTACTTGTATAAATCAAAGACCAATAGTATATAAAGGCGATGAAGTAAAAAGAGGACAGATTATTGCTGACGGACCTTCTACTCATGATGGTGATATGGCTATCGGAAAAAATCTTTTAATAGGATTTATGACGTGGGAAGGATATAACTACGAAGATGCAATGCTCATAAATGAAAGACTTGTTATGGATGATGTATTAACATCCGTCCATATTGAAGAATATGAATCAGAGGCAAGGGACACAAAACTCGGTCCCGAAGAAATAACAAGGGATATTCCGAACGTTGGAGATGATTCTCTAAAGGATTTGGACGAAAGAGGAATTATAAGAATCGGTGCTGAAGTTGAAGCAGGTGATATTCTCGTAGGAAAAGTAACTCCTAAGGGTGAAACGGAGCTTACTGCTGAAGAAAGACTTTTAAGGGCGATATTCGGCGAAAAAGCAAGAGAAGTAAGAGATACTTCCCTTAAGGTTCCTCACGGTGAAAGCGGAATTGTTGTTGATGTTAAAGTATTTACAAGGGAAAACGGCGATGAGCTAAGCCCCGGAGTAAGCAAACTTGTAAGAGTTTATATAGCTACAAAACGTAAAATAAATGTAGGCGACAAGATGTGCGGAAGACACGGAAATAAAGGTGTTATTTCAATGATAATGCCTGAAGAGGATATGCCGTTTTTACCGGACGGAACTCCGCTTGAAGTAGTATTGAATCCTCTTGGTGTTCCTTCTCGTATGAATATTGGTCAAGTTTTGGAAGTCCACCTTGGATTGGCTGCCAAAAAACTGGGCTGGGAAGTTGCAACGCCGGTATTTGACGGTGCAGTCGAAGATGACATATGGGATGCTCTTGAAATGGCAGGCTATCCGCGAAGCGGCAAGATTGATTTAAGAGACGGTCGTTCAGGAGAATATTTCGAGGGACCCGTAACCGTGGGATATATGTATATGCTTAAGCTTCACCATCTTGTTGACGATAAAATACATGCGCGCTCCACGGGACCTTATTCATTGGTTACTCAGCAGCCTTTAGGCGGAAAAGCACAATTTGGAGGTCAAAGATTTGGAGAAATGGAAGTTTGGGCTTTGGAAGCATATGGTGCGGCTCATACATTGCAGGAAATATTAACGGTAAAATCCGATGATGTTAACGGCAGGGTTAAAACATATGAAGCAATCGTAAAAGGCGAAAATATTCCTGAACCCGGAATCCCTGAATCTTTCAAGGTACTTGTAAAAGAATTACAGAGTTTGGCTTTGGATATAAAAATTATTACCAGTGATGATGAAGTTGAAATAATCGAAACTATCGATAATGATGATGATGATTTACCTATTGATTCTGAAAGCTTAGGCGATTTGGCATTGATTGAAGGAGACATGGAAGGCATGCAGATTGATAGTGACGACATAGAAGATATTGACGATATTGACGATTTAGATGATTTAGGTGATATAGATGATATTGATTCTGATGAGTTAGATGAGTTGGACATTGAAGAGGATTTTGACGACGAAGATAAGTTTTAAATGAATGGAGATACACCTCTATGTAGAGCAAGTCTTTGGAGCAGGCATAGAGGAATGTCCCCGGACAGTTGGTTACATCGAACAACAAAACAAGTACCGATTAAAAACTAAAAAAGAAGGGAGCGAACTCCTTGATAGATTACAATAATTTCGAATCAATAAGAATCGGGTTAGCTTCTCCCGATAAAATCAGACAATGGTCAAGAGGAGAAGTAAAGAAACCTGAGACAATAAATTACAGAACGCTAAAGCCTGAAAAAGACGGACTTTTTTGCGAAAAAATCTTCGGTCCTACAAAGGACTGGGAATGCCATTGCGGCAAATATAAAAGGGTAAGATACAAAGGTGTAGTTTGTGACAGGTGCGGAGTTGAGGTTACAAAGGCAAAAGTAAGAAGAGAAAGAATGGGGCACATCGAGCTTGCTGCTCCTGTTTCTCACATATGGTATTTCAAGGGTATTCCTTCAAGAATGGGCCTTATTCTTGATATGTCTCCAAGAGCACTTGAAAAAGTACTTTACTTTGCTCAATATGTTGTTACGGAAGCAGGGGATACATCCTTGTCCGAAAAACAATTATTGACCGAAATGGAATACAGAGAATACAAGGAGCATTATAAGAACGCATTTAAAGCTGAAATGGGTGCAGAAGCCATTAAAAAACTTCTTGAAAAAATTGACCTGGAAAGCGAAGCTGCCGAATTAAAAGCTCAGTTAAGAGACAGCAAGGGACAGAAAAAAATTCGTATTACAAGAAGATTGGAAGTAATTGAAGCTTTCAGAGCTTCAGGCAACCGTCCGGAATGGATGATTTTGGATGTTATACCTGTCATCCCACCGGAGCTAAGACCAATGGTACAACTTGACGGAGGTCGTTTTGCAACTTCAGATTTAAATGACTTGTACAGAAGAGTTATAAACAGAAATAATCGTTTAAAAAGACTCCTTGATTTAGGAGCACCTGATATAATTGTAAGAAATGAAAAAAGAATGCTTCAGGAAGCAGTTGATGCTTTAATAGATAACGGAAGACGAGGAAGACCTGTAACAGGCCCGGGAAACAGACCTTTAAAATCACTATCTGATATGCTTAAAGGTAAGCAAGGCCGTTTCAGGCAAAATCTTCTCGGTAAGCGTGTGGATTATTCAGGACGTTCGGTTATAGTCGTTGGACCGGAGTTGAAGTTTAATCAGTGCGGGCTTCCGAAAAGAATGGCTCTTGAATTATTTAAGCCTTTTGTTATGAAAAAGCTTGTTGAAACGGGAGCTGCCCACAATATTAAAAGTGCAAAGAAAAAGGTTGAAAAGGTTGATACTGCTGTATGGGATGTACTGGATGAAATAATCAAAGACCATACCGTATTGTTAAACCGTGCACCGACTTTGCACAGACTTGGAATTCAGTCTTTTGAGCCTGTACTTGTTGAAGGAAAGGCTATAAAGCTTCATCCTTTGGTATGTACCGCATATAATGCAGACTTTGACGGAGACCAGATGGCCGTTCACGTTCCTTTATCGGTGGAGGCACAGGCAGAATCAAGATTTTTGATGATGTCCGTGAATAATATTCTTGCTCCCAAGGATGGAAGACCAATCACAACTCCTACACAGGATATGGTTCTTGGGTCTTATTACATGACTTTAGAAATTGAAGATTCTAAAGGCCAAGGAATGATTTTCAAGGATTATGATGAAATGAAAATGGCATATTTCAATAAATTTATTGATTTACATGCTAAGGTGAAGGTTAGAAGGACTGTCGGCAAAGAATCCAAGTTGGTTGAGTCTACAGTGGGTAGGTTTATATTTAATGAAGGAATTCCTCAGGATTTAGGATTTGTAGATAGAGAAAAAGATAAATTTTCACTAGAAATTGATAAAAAAGTTACCAAAAAAATATTGGAAGAAATTATCTACCGCTGCTTCAGAAAATATGGAAATGCCAGAACGGCTGAAGTTTTGGACGGAATTAAACAAAAAGGTTTCAGATACTCTACCTTGGGGGCTATTACCATTTCAGTAAGCGATATTACGGTTCCCGAAGAAAAGAAAACTCTTCTTGAACAAGCCGAAAAACAGGTTCTGGAATATGAAAAGAAGTATAGAAGAGGCTTGATGACAGATGAAGAAAGATATGAAAATGTTATAAAAATCTGGAATCAGACAACAGAAGACGTAACGAATGCATTGATGAATAATTTAAGCGAAATTAACCCGATTTATATTATGTCTGTGTCGGGAGCTCGTGGAGGACGTAACCAGATAAAACAGCTTGCAGGTATGCGTGGTCTTATGGCAAGTGCCATAGGAAAAACAGTTGAGGTTCCTGTTAAATCAAACTTCCGTGAAGGTCTTTCGGTTCTGGAATTCTTCCTGTCGGCTACAGGAGCTCGTAAAGGTTTAACGGATACTGCTCTTAGAACGGCTGACTCGGGATACTTGACAAGAAGACTTGTTGACGTAAGCCAGGATGTCATAGTAAGGGAGGCAGACTGCGGAACTTCGGATGGCATTGAGGTTGAAGACTTTATAGACGGCAAGGAAGAAATTGAAAGATTAAGTGAAAGATGTGCCGACAGGTTTGCTGCAGATGATGTAGTAAATACTGAAACAGGTGAAATATTTGTTAAAGCAGGCGAGTTTATTTCTGAAGAGATGGCTATAAAAATTCAAAATTCCGGAATTAAAAAAGTCAAGGTAAGAAGTGTTCTCACTTGTAAAACAATCCACGGAGTATGTGCAAAATGTTACGGTACCAATCTTGCCACCGGAAAGCTCGTCAATGTGGGAGCAGCAGTGGGCATTATTGCTGCACAGTCAATCGGTGAACCGGGTACACAGCTTACAATGCGTACTTTCCATACGGGAGGTATTGCGGCAGCTGCAGATATCACTCAAGGTCTTCCTCGTATCGAAGAATTATTTGAAGCGAGAAAACCGAAAGGTCAAGCTATAATTTCAGAAATTCCCGGAAAGGTAACATTGTCGGAAAGAGCGCACAAAAGAGAAGTTACGATTACCAATTACGAAGATAAAGAAAGCAAGACATACTTAATACCATACGGCTCAAAACTTCTGGTAAACGAAGGCGATTATATAGAAGCAGGTGACAAAATAACCGAAGGGTCAATCAATCCTCATGATATTTTGAACATTAAAGGTATGAAGGCATTGGAATCATACATTTTAATGGAAGTTCAAAGAGTTTACAGAATGCAGGGCGTTGACATCAGCGACAAACACGTTGAAGTTATAATCAGGCAGATGGTGAACAAAATAAGAATTGAAGAATCCGGAGATACATCACTGCTGCCGGGAAGCTTAGTTTCAAATTATGAATTTTATCAGCAAAATGAAGCAGCCATAAAAGAAGGTAAAGAGCCTGCAAAAGGTGAGATTGCACTTTTGGGTATAACCAAGTCATCTCTTGCAACAGATTCATTCTTGGCTTCGGCATCATTCCAGGAGACCACAAGGGTTCTTACGGATGCAGCAACAAAAGGAAAGATTGATAATCTTATCGGACTTAAAGAAAATGTCATCATCGGTAAACTGATACCCGCAGGTACAGGGATGAAAAGATACAGAAATATAGGCATTACTGTTAATGATATTGAAAAACCGGATGATAATACTGAAAAAACAGATGATGATGAAAAATCAATTAAAGATGCCGGTTAAAAGCATCATTATATGAGGAAGTACTTCAAAAGTGCTTAAATTGCAAAAAATATTTGACATCTAAAAAACAAGATGATAGAATACTTTAGTCAAAAGGTGTGGGGACACACCTCTTCTCTATGGAGAAAAAGGAATGTCCCCGATAAATTCCCGGGTATAAGGGGGATTGAAATGTATAAGGATAAAAAAACAGTTGTTGGAAAGAAGCAGACTTTGAGGGCTTTGTTAAGAGATGAAGCCGAAACGGTTTTTTTAGCAAAGGATGCTGATTTGCATGTTACAAAGGAAATCGCAGATGTTTGCAAGGAAAAGAATATTGAATTAATTTATTATGACAGTATGAAAGAGCTTGGAAAATCTGTCGGTATCGGTGTAAACGCAGCGGCTGCTGCCGTTTTAAAATAAAATCATTAAAGAAAAGGAGGTGTACGAATGCCATCAATTAACCAGTTAGTGAGAAAAGGTAGAGAACAAGTAACTTATAAATCCGATTCTCCAGCATTGAATGTAAGCTACAATACTCTTAAAAAGAAAATGAATGCAATAAATTCGCCTCAAAAAAGAGGAGTATGCACATCAGTTAAGACTGTAACTCCAAAGAAGCCTAACTCAGCTCTAAGAAAAATTGCCAGAGTAAAATTAACAACAGGTATGGAGGTTTCAGCATACATCCCGGGTGAAGGACACAATTTGCAGGAGCATAGTGTTGTTCTTATCAGAGGAGGAAGAGTTAAAGACTTACCGGGGGTTAGATACCATATTATTAGGGGAACCCTTGATACGGCTGGTGTAGCAAAAAGGAAACAAGCAAGATCCAAATATGGAGTAAAAAGGGAAAAGAAGAAATAATTAGATGATATTCGGCACACGCCATAATATATATTATGTTTGTTGTGCACGACGGCATTTAATTGTCGAGTACCTGTGAATTAAAAATATTATTAAGGAGGGAAGCAAAGTGCCAAGAAAAGGTCACATACCTAAGAGAGATGTAGTAGAGGACCCTATCTATAAGGATAAGGTTGTTACCAAGTTAATCAATCAACTTATGTATGATGGTAAAAAGGGAGTTGCTCAAAGTATTGTTTATGGTGCGTTTGACATCATAAAAGAAAGAACAGGCGAAGACCCGTTAGAAATATTTAATAAAGCAATGAACAACATCATGCCTGTGTTGGAAGTTAAAGCAAGAAGAGTCGGTGGTGCTACTTATCAGGTACCTATTGAAGTAAGACCTGAAAGAAGACAGACCTTAGGTTTAAGATGGCTTGTAACTTATTCTCGCAAAAGAGGAGAAAAAACTATGCGCGAAAGGCTTGCAAAAGAATTAATGGATGCAGCCAATAACGTTGGAGCCAGTGTTAAGAAAAGAGAAGATACTCATAAAATGGCAGAAGCTAATAAGGCATTTGCACATTTTAGATGGTAATTAAGGTAGTACAAAAAAAGCAGCGTGAAGGAGGGAAGCAATGAGAGAGTATTCTTTAGAAAATACCAGAAATATTGGGATAATGGCGCATATTGATGCGGGAAAAACTACATGCACCGAAAGAATCCTGTTCTATACCGGTAAGATTCATAAAGTAGGCGAAACTCATGAAGGTGCAGCACAAATGGACTGGATGGAGCAAGAGCAGGAAAGAGGAATTACAATAACTTCAGCTGCGACTACTTGTATATGGAAAGATGTAAGAGTCAATATTATTGATACACCGGGACACGTAGACTTCACGGTTGAAGTTGAAAGGTCCTTGAGAGTATTAGATGGTGCTGTAGCAATATTTGACGCAAAGATGGGCGTTGAGCCGCAGTCGGAAACTGTCTGGAGACAGGCAGACAAATATCATGTACCAAGAATTTGTTTTGTAAACAAAATGGATAAAATGGGAGCAGATTTCTTTTATTCGGTCGGTACCATGATAGAAAGATTAAAAGCAAATGCTGTTCCTATTCAGCTTCCTATAGGAGCTGAGGATAAGTTCAACACTATTATAGACCTTGTTACTATGAAAGCAACAAAATATAATAATGATGAAGGGACAGCCCTGGAAGTTATCGATATACCTGAGGATTATTTGGATAAGGCACAGGAATATAGAGAGAAACTTATAGAAGCTTTATCGGATTTTAATGAAGAAATAATGGAAAAATATTTAAACGGCGAAGAAATTTCAATTGCAGAGTTAAAAAAAGCAATAAGAGCATGCACTATTAAAAATGAAATTGTACCGGTATTATGCGGTACAGCTTACAAACATAAAGGCGTAAGACTTATGCTGGATGCAGTTGTTGATTATTTGCCTAATCCGTTAGATGTTCCTCAGTTGAGCGGATTTGATCCTCACACTAATGAAGTAATAGTTAGAGATGCGTCAGATGATGCTCCATTATCAGCTTTGGCATTTAAAATAGCAACAGACCCCTTTGTAGGGAAACTTACATTCTTCAGGGTTTATTCAGGGGTATTGCAATCAGGCTCTTATGTCTTGAATTCAACCAAGAACAAAAAAGAAAGAATAGGCAGAATACTTCAAATGCATGCCAATAAGAGGGAAGAGATTGACAACTCTTATACGGGAGATATTGATGCTGCCGTCGGTCTAAAAATCACAACAACAGGAGATACCTTGTGTGACCCTGACCACCCCATTGTTCTGGAATCCATGGTATTCCCGGAACCTGTTATAGAGGTGGCAATAGAGCCAAAAACTAAGGCAGGACAGGAGAAAATGGGTATCGGACTTCAAAAGTTAGCTGAAGAAGATCCTACTTTTAAAACATATACAAATCCGGATACAGGACAGACAATTATTGCAGGAATGGGCGAGCTGCATTTGGAGATAATAGTCGACAGACTGTTAAGAGAATTCAAGGTTGAAGCGAATGTAGGCAAGCCGCAAGTTTCTTACAAAGAAACAGTAACAGGCAAAGCAGACGTTGACGTTAAGTATGCAAGACAATCCGGAGGCAAAGGACAATATGGTCATGTTAAAATTACCATGGAGCCTCAAGAACCCGGTCAAGGCATTACTTTTGTCAATGCTATCGTAGGAGGAGTTATTCCTAAAGAATATATACCGGCAGTTGAAGCCGGAATTAAGGGCGCTGCAGAAAATGGTATTTTAGCCGGTTATCCGGTAATAGACTTTAAAGTTACACTGTATGATGGTTCATACCATGAAGTTGACTCGAGCGAAATGGCATTTAAAATTGCCGGCTCAATGGCGTTTAAACAAGCAATGGAAAAAGCATCGCCGGTGCTCTTAGAGCCTTATATGAAGGTTGAAATAACAACTCCCGAAGAATACTTGGGAGACGTTATGGGAGACGTAAACTCAAGAAGAGGAAGAATAGAAGGTTTCTCGGACAGACTCGGTATTAAGGTTGTTGATGCTTATGTTCCGTTATCGGAAATGTTTGGATATGCAACGACACTTCGCTCGCTGACTCAAGGAAGAGCTTCTTATTCAATGGAATTCCATCATTACGAAAAAGTGCCCAACAATATAGCTGAAAAAATTGTAAAATAAAACAAAATATAACATTATAAATAAACAGCCTAAGGGAGGAAAAGAAATGGCAAAAGCAAAATTCGAAAGAAATAAACCCCATGTTAATATAGGAACAATTGGTCACGTTGACCACGGCAAAACTACATTAACAGCAGCAATTACACTTATTTTGAACAAAAGATTCGGAACGGGAGAATTCGTAAGCTATGACAACATAGACAAAGCTCCTGAAGAAAGAGAAAGAGGAATTACAATTTCAACTTCTCACGTTGAATATGAAACTCAAAACAGACACTACGCACACGTTGACTGCCCGGGTCACGCTGACTATGTTAAGAACATGATTACCGGAGCAGCTCAGATGGACGGAGCAATTTTGGTTGTATCAGCAGCTGACGGTCCTATGCCTCAGACAAGAGAGCACATCCTTCTTTCAAGACAGGTTGGTGTTCCGAGATTAATTGTTTTCTTAAACAAGGAAGACCAGGTAGATGACCCTGAATTAATTGAATTGGTTGAAATGGAAGTAAGAGAATTATTAACCGAATATGAATTTGACGGTGACAACACTCCTATAATAGTTGGCTCAGCTTTAAAAGCTCTTGAAGAACCGGACAGCGAATGGGCTGAAAAAGTTCTTCAACTGATGGATGCAGTGGATGAATGGATACCAACACCTGAAAGAGATATCGACAAACCTTTCTTAATGCCGGTAGAAGACGTGTTCTCAATAACAGGAAGAGGAACAGTTGCAACAGGAAGAGTTGAAAGAGGAGTATTGAAGGTTCAGGACAAGATTCAAATAGTAGGATTGTCTGATGAACCGAGAGATGTTGTATGTACCGGAGTTGAAATGTTCAGGAAATTACTTGACCAGGCACAAGCAGGAGATAACATCGGAGCCCTTCTTAGAGGAGTTCAAAGAAATGAAATCGAAAGAGGTCAAGTTCTTGCAAAACCGGGCTCAATAACACCGCATACAAAATTCAAAGCAGAAGTTTACGTGTTGACTAAAGAAGAAGGTGGAAGACACACTCCATTCTTTAACGGATACAGACCACAGTTCTATTTCAGAACAACAGATATCACAGGACAAATCGACCTTGAAGAAGGCGTTGAAATGTGCATGCCCGGAGACAACTCAAGATTTATAGTTGAGTTAATCCATCCGATAGCTATTGAAGAAGGTTTGAGATTTGCTATCAGAGAAGGCGGAAGAACAGTAGGCTCCGGAGTAGTAACCGAGATAATCAAATAAGAAGCCTAGATGCTTTTATAACAAGGGGACGGGATGACAATACCCCCGTCCCCTTGTCATTTATTAAGGGAAATTAATATATATTAAGTTTTGGAAATAACTTAAAAAATCGAAAAAAAACACTTGATTTATAGCATTTGATAGTATATTATTAAAAAGCTTGCCACATGCGATGACGTAAAAGGTTGCTGAAATATAAACGTTTCAGGGAATTTTTACAGAGTATGTCCTGCTAAAAGCAGGGCGACCGGTACCGCTATTTATAAAAAAAAATATGAAACACCCGGATGGGTTTATCGAGCGGTCCCGAGTTGTATGGAGACATACGAAAAGGAGGTAATTTAATGGCAAACACACAAAAAATAAGAATCAGGTTAAAGGCTTATGATCATCAATTAATTGATCAATCTGCGCAAAAAATCGTGGAAACAGCTAAAAGTACCGGAGCAACAGTTGCAGGTCCTATTCCGCTGCCCACGGAAAAACAAATAATAACAATACTTAGAGCAGTTCACAAGTATAAAGATTCTAGAGAGCAGTTTGAGCAAAGAACACACAAAAGATTGATCGACATAACAAATCCTACTCCAAAGACTGTTGATTCGCTTATGAAGTTGAATTTGCCTGCAGGGGTAGACATTGAAATCAAATTATAAGGATATACATCGTTGAAACGGTGTGATGGAATTGCATGGCAATTTCTGACGATGTTTAAAAAGTAGAGACAACACACTCTGCTTAGAATGATTGCGCAAGCAATCCGCTGTAAGAAATTAGGAGGTGTAAAATGAAAGCAATATTAGGAAAGAAAATCGGAATGACTCAAGTGTTCAATGAACAAGGAGAAGTTATTCCTGTTACCGTTTTGGAATCTGAAGGCATGGTTGTCGTTCAAAAGAAAACGGAAGAAAAAGACGGATACAATGCCATACAGGTAGGATTCGGAGACGTTAAAATTAAAAATGTTATTAAACCTAAGAAAGGTCATTTTGATAAATCAAAAGTAGAACCTAAAAGATTTTTAAGAGAATTCAGAGTAGATAACATTGACGATTATGAAGTTGGTCAAAAGATTGGCGTTGATATTTTCCAAGCAGGAGAAAAAGTTGACGTTACAGGAATTTCAAAAGGTAAGGGATTCCAGGGATCGATAAAGAGACACGGACATGCAAGGGGCGACATGAGCCACGGCTCCAAATTCCACAGATTGAGAGGTTCATTGGGAGCTTCGGCAGGCGTGGGAAAGGTAGTTAAGGGAACGAAAGCTCACGGCCACATGGGAAATGAAAAAGTTACAGTATTAAACCTTGAAGTGGTAAAGGTAGATGCTGATAAAAATGTAATACTTTTAAAAGGTGCCGTACCGGGACCTAAAAAAGGATTAGTGAAAATCAGAGAAGCAGTTAGGAAATCTAAGTAAGAATTGCGTGGAAAGGAGGATTAAAGATGCCAAAAGTAGCTCTTTATGATATAACAGGCAGCCAAATAGGTGACGTAGAGTTAAGTGATGACATATTTGGAGTAAAAGTAAACACTCACGTAATGTATGAAGCAGTAAAAAATTATTTGGCTAATCAAAGACAAGGAACTCAGTCTGCTAAGACAAGAGGAGAAGTGAGAGGCGGCGGCAGAAAGCCTTGGAGGCAAAAGGGAACAGGCCGTGCAAGACAAGGAAGTATAAGGGCTCCGCAATGGATAGGCGGAGGTGTTGTATTTGCTCCAAAACCGAGAGATTACAGCTATAAGCTTCCAAAAAAGATAAAAAGATTAGCGCTTAAATCAGCATTAAGCTCAAAAGTACGGGATAATGAAATTATTGTAGTGGATAGTTTGGTTCTTGATAAGCCAAAAACAAAGGATATGGTAAAAATATTATCAAATCTTAAAGCAGGCAAGAAAACATTGGTGGTTATTCCTGAAAGAGATGAAAATGTAATATTAGCATCAAGAAATATTCCGGGCGTAAAAACGGCATATGTAAATACAATTAATGTTTACGATATATTAAACTGTGATTCTTTCCTTATAACTAAGGATGCAGTTAATAAAGTGGAGGAGGTGTACGCATAATGCGCGATCCACACGACATTATCATAAAACCGATAGTAACAGAAGCAAGTATGAATGCTATGGCAGACAAGAAATACACTTTTGTTGTTGATAAGAAGTCTAACAAGACTGAAATCAAAAATGCAGTGGAGTCAATTTTCGGTGTTAAAGTAGCAAGTGTGAACACGATGAACATGCTTGGTAAAAAGAAGAGAATGGGAGTACATGTGGGCAAGAGACCCGACTGGAAAAAAGCCATTGTTACTTTAACAGAAGACAGCAAGACAATAGAATTCTTTGAAGGGATATAAGCTTAAATTTAAAGAAGGAGGAAAATCTCATGGGTATTAGAAAATATAAACCAACTTCTCCGGCGTTGAGACAAATGACTGTTCCAACATTTGAAGAGATAACAACTGATGAACCTGAGAAATCTCTTTTAACTCCGTTGAAAAGCAAAGCAGGAAGAAATGCACACGGAAGAATTACGGTACGTCACAAAGGCGGCGGTGAAAAGAGAAAATATAGAATTATAGATTTCAAAAGAAATAAAGATGGAGTTCCGGGAAAAGTTGCAACAATAGAGTATGATCCAAACAGAAGCTCATACATTGCACTTATAAATTATGTTGATGGAGAAAAAAGATATATTATAGCTCCAAACAAACTACAGGTTGGAGATACAATCGTTTCAGGTGAGGATGCAGATATTAAAATCGGCAATGCTCTCCCTGTAAGAAATATTCCGGTTGGTACAATGATTCACAATATAGAATTAAAACCCGGAAAAGGCGGACAAATGGTTCGCTCGGCAGGAAATGCAGCTCAGCTTATGGCTAAGGAAGGAAAATATGCACAGGTAAGACTTCCAAGCGGTGAAGTTCGAATGATAAGCATGGATTGCAGAGCAACAATCGGTCAGGTAGGAAATATTGACCACGAGAATATAACAATAGGCAAGGCCGGAAGAAAGAGACATATGGGAATCAGACCTACGGTTAGAGGCTCTGTAATGAATCCTAACGACCACCCTCACGGCGGTGGTGAAGGAAGAGCTCCAATAGGAAGACCGTCACCGGTTACACCTTGGGGACAACCGACAATCGGTTATAAAACTCGTAAGAAAAATAAGAAATCCGATAAAATGATTGTAAGCAGAAGGAATAAGAAATAAGCAGGATTGAAAGGAGGAAATAGTGAATGGGTAGATCGTTAAAGAAAGGACCTTATTGTGAGCCAAGTCTTTTGAAAAAGATTGTGGAAATGAACGATGCAAATACTAAAAAAGTGTTGAAGACCTGGTCAAGAAGATCGACAATATTCCCCGAAATGGTAGGTCATACATTGGCTATACATGATGGCAGAAAGCACGTTCCTGTATATATAACTGAAGATATGGTCGGACACAAGCTGGGTGAATTTGCTCCGACAAGAACATATAGAGGACATGATAAGTCCGACAAAACTTCGAAAGTTAAATAAGAAGGGAGGATTCGCTGATGGAAGCTAAGGCAGTTGCTAAATATATCAGAATATCACCAAGAAAGATGAAATTCGTGTGTGATATGGTAAGAGGAAAGCAAGTTGACGAAGCATTGGCAATTTTAAAATTCCATCCCGGCAAGGGCTCAAGAATTTTAGAAAAAGTAGTGAAATCTGCGGCAGCTAATGCAGAGAACAACTTTGATATGGATAGAGATAAATTATATGTTGTAAATGCATATGCAAATCAAGGACCAACTCTCAAAAGATGGAGACCAAGAGCAAAGGGTTCGGCATATAAAATATTAAAAAGAAGCAGTCACGTTGGTGCAGTCGTTAAAGAAAGAGAATAACTACAGTAAAGGAGGTAAAAGATGGGTCAAAAGGTAAACCCTCATGGACTAAGAGTTGGTATAATCAATGATTGGGATTCAAAATGGTATGCCGACAAAAAGAATTTCGCAGAAAATTTAACTGAAGACTATAAAATTCGTGAATATATAAAAAGAGAAAACTATCAAGCAGGTATAGCAAAAATAGAAATTGAGAGATTTGCCGGCAGAGTTAAAGTAAGTGTATTTACTGCTAAGCCGGGTATGATTATCGGAAAAGGCGGTACCGGTGTTGATATTTTAAAGAACAGCATAGAGAAAATAACAGGTAAGACTGTAATAATCAATGTGGAAGAAGTTAAGGTTCCTGAGTTAAACGGGCAATTAGTTGCAGAGAACATTGCAAGTCAGCTTGAGAAGCGTATTTCATTCAGAAGGGCAATGAAACAGGCAATGCAAAGAACTATGAAAGTTGGGGCAAAGGGAATTAAAACAAGTGTATCCGGAAGATTGAACGGGGCAGATATGGCTAGAACCGAAGGATATTCAGAAGGTAAAATTCCTCTTCAAACTTTAAGGTCTGACATAAGCTACGGTTTTGCAGAAGCAGATACAACGTTTGGTAAGGTTGGTGTTAAGGTTTGGATATGCAGAGGTGAAATCTTAAGGAAACCGGGCTCATTGTTATCGGATTATCAAGAGCCTACAAGACCGCTAAACGAAAGCAAGGATAACAAAAAGAAAAGAAGAAGTAATTATAAAAGAGACAAAAAGCAATAAAGCCCTGAAGGAAGGAGGAAATAATTATGTTAATGCCTAAAAGAGTAAAACGCCGTAAACAACAAAGAGGAAGAATGACAGGTATTGCTACGAGAGGTAATTCTATCACATACGGCGAATATGGGCTACAGGCAATTGAGCCAGCATGGATAACATCAAACCAAATTGAAGCAGCCAGAAGAGCTATGACAAGGTCAGTTAAGAGAGGCGGCCAAATTTGGATTAAAATATTTCCGGATAAACCGGTAACAAAAAAACCAGCCGAAACACGTATGGGTAAAGGTAAGGGTTCACCAGAATACTGGGTAGCAGTAGTGAAACCGGGCAGAGTATTATTTGAAATGTCAGGAGTTACAGAAGATGTAGCCAGAGAAGCAATGAGACTTGCCATGCATAAATTACCTATCAAATGCAAATTTGTTGCCAAGGATACGGCAGCAGAGAAGGATGGTGAAGCAGATGAAAGCTAAGGATTTAAGGAAGAAGTCAGTTGAGGAGTTGAATAAGTCTGTTGTGGATTTAAAAACAGAACTTTTCAATTTGAGATTTCAGCTTGCAACGGGGGAATTAGATAACCCTATGAGAATAAATAAAGTCAAGAAAGATATTGCTCGAGTTAAGACTGTAATTCGCGAGCGCGAATTAAATATTAACGTGGAGTAAAGGGAAGGAGGATTTACTTTGGAAAGAGGCAACAGAAAAGTAAGAATCGGTAAAGTAGTCAGTGATAAAATGGATAAGACAATAGTAGTTGCTACTGAAAAGCTTGTCGCACATCCTCTTTATAAAAAAAGAATTAAAATGACTAAAAAATATAAAGCACATGATGAAGAGAATCAGTGCCAAATAGGTGATATAGTTAAAATAATGGAAACCAGACCATTATCAAAAGAAAAATGCTGGAGAGTAGTTGAAATATTAGAGAGAGCTAAATAGACCCTAAGACAATTGAAGGGAGGTAAAAACATGATACAAACAGAGTCAAGGTTGAAAGTCGCAGACAATTCAGGTGCAAAAGAGGTCCTTGTAATTAGAGTATTGGGCGGTTCAGTTGTTAAATATGGAAACATTGGCGATATAGTTGTATGTACGGTTAAATCCGCAACACCCGGTGGAGTTGTTAAGAAAGGTGATGTGGTAAAAGCTGTTATTGTTAGAACTAAAAGCGGCGTAAGAAGAAAAGACGGAACATATATAAAATTTGATGAAAATGCTGCTGTTATTATAAAAGATGATAGAACTCCCGTTGGGACACGTATATTCGGACCCATAACAAGAGAATTAAGAGACGGGAAGTTCATGAAAATAATCTCACTGGCACCGGAAGTACTATAAGGAGGTGTAAAGATGCACGTAAAAAAAGGCGATAAAGTAGTAGTTATAGCAGGCAGCGATAAAGGCAAGATTGGAAAAATTCTTGAAAATATGCCGAAGAAGAACAGAGTTGTAGTTGAAAATGTAAATATGCAAACTAAACACCAGAAACAAACAAAAGAAATGCAACAGGCAGGAATTATTACAAAAGAAGGAACAATCAGCTCTTCAAATGTTATGCTATACTGCGATAAATGTAAATCAGGCGTGAGAACTGAGTCAAAAATAGAAAACGGTAAAAAGGTAAGAGCATGCAAAAAGTGCGGTACAGTTTTATAATACGCTCAGGAGGGAGGTACGATTATGGCCAGATTAAAAGCGATATATAATGATAACGTAGTGCCGGCAATGATGGAAAAGTTTCAGTATAAAAGCATTATGCAGGTACCGAAAATAGAAAAGATAGTTTTAAATATGGGCGTTGGTGAAGCAAAGGAAAATTCAAAGTTTTTAGACAATGCTATGGAAGAAATGACATTGATTGCAGGTCAAAAACCTGTTGTTACTAAAGCCAAAAAATCAATTTCTAACTTTAAAGTAAGAGAAGGAATGTCGGTAGGATGCAAGGTTACTTTAAGAGGAGAACGCATGTACGAATTCCTCGACAAACTTGTAAATATTGCATTACCAAGAGTTAGAGACTTCAGAGGCGTATCGAAAACAGCTTTTGACGGCAGAGGAAACTACGCTATGGGAATAAAAGAACAGTTGATTTTTCCTGAAATAAATTATGATAAAATCGACAAGATAAGAGGTATGGATATAATCATCACAACAACGGCTAATACTGATGAAGAAGCTCGCGAGCTATTAAGCTTGATGGGAATGCCTTTTAGAAAGTAAGGGAGGATTGAAATGGCAAAAACATCTCTTAAAATAAAACAAAAGAGAAAACAAAAGTTCTCAACCAGAGAATATACAAGATGCAAAATTTGCGGAAGACCTCATGCTTATTTAAGAAAATATGGTATATGCCGTATATGCTTTAGAGAATTAGCTT
>Ga0255344_1001736_pt1 | contig 28080 bp, 14 predicted proteins | sample wastewater_treat_5_FD_192414 | JGI IMG/M metagenome (GOLD analysis project Ga0255344, IMG submission 192414) | Wastewater microbial communities from Lulu Island WWTP, Vancouver, Canada - plant18 | ecosystem: Engineered > WWTP > Wastewater > Unclassified | place: Canada: Vancouver, British... | reverse complement strand
TTTCATCACTTCAGGAATATGCGTTTCAATCATCCATTGCAGCCAACTTTCAGCTACATCGTGATCTACATTTAGCGTTACATTGTAAATTATCATGATAGTAGAATAGATTACAAAAGTAATCAAAAACTCAATGCTTCTCTCCTATCACAGTTTGTCGCCTCGCAAAGCTCTAAAATGCTTACGTGCATCTACCACAAATAAACTGCCCGGATATTTTGTGAGGAAGGTCTCAAATAAGGTTTTGGCCTTTTCTTTATCGTTCAGTTGATCTTCGTTCAGACAAGCTAACTGATACATGGCATCGTCGCCTAAAATATCGTCAGGGTATTTCTCAGTGATGTCTTGAAGATACTTTGCTGCTTCGCTGTACTTCCCTTCGTTCTTAAAAATCATCGCTTTCTTATACCATACTTCATCGGTTAACGAATGTTCAGGAAAGTTCTTGAGCAATGAATCTAATGTCACCAATGAAAGACTATCTTTATTTTGAAAATCGAGCAAATCGGCACGCGAGTACATCAACAATGCTTCTGTTGTGGTATCCATATTGGTATTGTCTGAAATCAATAATCCGAGCGATAATGCATCATTCGAGATCAACTGACTAGTTGCAGCTTTCAAGACTTTTAATTGATCTTTTGCCCAATCAAATTCGCCCATAAAATACGACAATCTCGCATTGCGAAATTTAGCTTCTCGTCCAATTGCGTCATTCTTAAAATCTTTGTCTACTTGTCCGTATAACAAAGCAGCATCCCAAACTTGTCCGTCGAATACATAAACATCGGCCAACTCTAATTTACATTCAGCAATAAAGGGCGTACGTAAATTCGGAAGATCGATTGTCTCGTTTAACAAATCAATAGCTTCTTGTGTTTGATGCAAATAAAATGCTTTCAAATGCGCTCTTCCTCTCAATAAAGAAGCTGTTGAGGCATTCTTTCCTAACTCATTTATGGCGGTTGCATAATCTTGATCGAGCTTTAATAAATCAGCTTGCGTATATCCGCCTTTATTGGTGATTTTATAATTCACCGAATTGATCAATTCAATTTTCGCAGTGATATAATTGCTGTTATCTGTTCCCTTATCAATAACTGTTTGAAAACAATTTACGGCTGTTTCATATTCTCCATTGCTAACACATAATCGTCCAAGAGAAATTAGTCGGTCGCCACTTTCTCCTAGTCGTTTATCGAGCGACTTCGCTTGTATAAATGCCGATTCAAAATCTTTTTCTTGCAAGAAAAGCCAATACAACAATTCGCTATAAACCGATACATTCGGATTCTTCTGAATCTTACGTAATAACGACTGACGAATTAAGTCGGACATATTACCACTAAGATCATTAGCAATTTTATTTTGCAATACCGTTTGAATATTAGGAAGCATGGCAGCATTATATTCCATCGCTTCGATGTATTCGCTCACCATCTCCGGATATTTCCCGTCTTGCGCATAAGCTTCTGCTAACTCAAATGAAAACGAGTAGGCTCCTTTCAATAATTTTCGTCCTTCTAAATATGTTTCTTCGGCATACGAAAACATTTGTCGGTTCATAAACGCACTACCCGTAATATTAATCTGATTAATATCGGGCTTCAACGATTTCACCACATCAGCATATACTTTCTTTCCTTTTTCGGCATCGCCCATCGTCTCGTACAATGTACCTAACTCAATACGAATAGAAGGATCACCGGGAAATTTCTTCTGGTGTTTCTTAATCAATTTTTCTGCGCCTTCATAATCCTTCAACATCGTAAAACATTTCAGATAATTCGGAAATGCACCATAAGGATCTTGATTATAATACTTCTCGAAATACACAACTGCTTTATCCCACTCACCCGTATTCATGTATTGAATCGCCAGCTCGGTAGCCGATTGTCCGGCAGGTTGAGCTTGCGCCTTCACGCATGATGCGGCAAGTAAGAAAACAACTAAAAGAGAAGTTATAAAACGCATTATTTTATGATATCGAAACCAGTATAAGGAATTAACACTTTCGGAATACGAATGCCTTCCGGTGTTTGATTATTTTCGAGCATCGCTGCTACTATTCTTGGTAACGCTAATGCACTTCCGTTTAGTGTATGCGCTAATTGCGGCTTACCATTTCCTTCACGGTAACGTAATTTTAATCGGTTAGCTTGGAAAGTTTCGAAGTTAGAAACTGAACTTACTTCGAGCCATCGCTGTTGTGCTGCCGACCATACTTCCATATCATACGTCAGTGCGGAGGCAAAACTCATATCGCCACCGCATAATTTTAACGTGCGGAAAGGCAATTCCAGTTGATGCAATAATCCTGCAACGTAATTACGCATCTCTTCTAAAATTTCATAACTCTTTTCAGGATGAGCAATCTGAACGATCTCTACTTTATCGAATTGATGTAATCGGTTTAATCCTCTTACATGCGCACCGTAAGATCCCGCTTCGCGACGGAAGCAAGGCGTATAAGCAGTATATTTTATTGGCAACGATTCCCCTTTCACAATTTCATCTCTGAAAATATTTGTCACCGGCACTTCGGCTGTAGGAATCAAATAAAAACCATCTTCCGTCACATGATACATCTGCCCTTCTTTATCCGGCAATTGTCCCGTACCAAATCCCGATGCAGCATTGATCATAATCGGCGGTTGCACTTCATAGTATCCCGCTTTATCAGCTTGATCGAGGAAGAAATTTATCAACGCACGTTGAAGCTTCGCTCCTTTCCCTTTGTAAACAGGGAATCCCGCACCCGTAATTTTATTTCCTAATTCAAAATCGATGATATCGTATTGAGAGGTAAGCTCCCAATGTGGCTTCGCTCCTTCACCTAACTCCGGCAACGTATCGGTACTCATGTAAACAACTTCGTTTTCTTCCGGTGTTTTTCCCGCAGGAACAACCGTTGAAGGCATATTCGGCAAGGTCACCAAAATATCAGTCATCTCTTGCTCTAGGGCTACAACACGTTCTTCGAGCGACTTACTACTTTCCTTTAACGCAGTACTTTTATTTTTTAAATCGTCGGCTTCGTCTTTCTTGCCTGAACGAAATAATTCGCCAATTTGTTTGGCAATAGCATTTTGTTCAGCCTGAATCGACTCCAACTCAGTTTGATTTTTTCTTTTTTCGCTGTCTAATGACAGAATTTGTTCAACGGTTGCCCTCGCATCGATATTTTTTATGGCGAGGCGGGCAATCACTTCTTCTTTTTGCTCCCTAAGGATAGGCAATTGTAACATACTTGTGAGTTCGTAGAAATACTATGCAAATGTAGCCGATTTACGTCTATTTTTGCCATATGTACGAAGCCTTTCAAGAAACAGTTGAGTTCTTGCGAAAAAAAGATGTTAAAAGTCCGGAGGTCGGCATCGTGCTCGGCACCGGCTTGCATCATCTCACCGATAAGATAAATGTAGAAGTCGCCATCGACTACAGTGATATTCCGCACTTTCCGGTAAGCACCGTTGAGTCGCATAAGGGCAAATTGCTCTTCGGAACGTTAAACGGCAAACGCATTATTGCCATGCAAGGGCGATTTCATTTTTACGAGGGATATTCCATGCAACAAGTGGTGTACCCGATTAGAATTATGGCGCTTCTGGGAGTTAAAACACTCATTTTGTCGAATGCCGCTGGCTCGGTTCATAAAGGATGGAATAAAGGAAGTTTGATGCTGATCGACGATCATATTCACCTGCAAAATATGCATCCGCTCATCGGAAAAAACCTCGATGAGTTTGGCACCCGATTCCCGGATATGGGCGAGCCTTACAGTAAAAATCTGAATGCATTAATGGAAAGTACGGCGTCCGATTTAGGTATCGATCTACAGAAAGGAGTTTATGCAGCCGTTCAGGGACCTATGCTCGAAACGAGAGCCGAATACCGCTATCTTCAAATTTTAGGAGCCGATGCAGTAGGAATGAGCACTGTGCCGGAGGTGATAACAGCAAACCATTCGGGAATTAAATGCGTGGCCGTGTCGGTTCTCACCGACGAATGCGATCCCGATAACCTGAAGCCGGTATCGCTGGCCGAGATTATAGCTGTAGCCTCACAAACCGATGCAATACTGACTAAATTAATAGTTGAATTTGTAGGACGATTATGATAGAATACCGAAAGAAATGCTGCCTGCTGATTTTTGAGGAAGAATCGGACCGAAATACCTACCTTCAAATTGCTGCTACAGACGGAGCTGACAAAGCTGAGGCATTGTATTACAATAACTTACAGCAAACGGCACAAGCTTTGCAAGAATTACCTTTTGCCTCAACGGTATGGGTACGGGAAAAACAAACAACCGGCGCATTGTGGAAAAACAAGGTCGTAGAAGAGATGGTTGGAAATAGTCAATCAGAAAAAATCGCGCATGCCTTTCAGCAAGCTTTCAATCAAGGCTTTAGGAAGGTCATACTTTTAAAAGGCGACTGCCCCGGAATCACGGTTAGCATATTGGAAGAAGCATTTTTAGCACTAAAAATCATAGAGTTTAGCATTGGATTAAACGACCGAGGCGGATATTATCAACTGGGAATGAATCAGTTTGAGCCTGCTATACTTCAGCAAGCAGATTGGAGCATTCCCGATATCGGCAAGAAAGTGATCAGGAGCATCGGCGATCTAAAAATGGCGCTTTACAAAACTAAAATGCTTCCAATTATTGATAAATTTCAGTAATTATAAAGTTTATGTGCCGAAGTGAGGATAGCACCAAGGTATTTTGCAATTTTGCACACCTTAAAATTGAAACGACAGAAAACAAAATATCATGTTAGAGTTATTAAAGAAATTTGAAGACCGTAAGCCGGAAATTATATTCGAATGGAACGACCCTCAGTCGGAAGCCACCGGATGGGTAGTAATTAATTCACTTAGAGGAGGAGCTGCCGGCGGCGGAACGCGCATGCGCAAAGGACTCGATCGACGAGAAGTAGAATCGTTGGCGAAGACGATGGAAATTAAATTCACGGTTGCCGGTCCTGCTATCGGTGGAGCTAAATCGGGCATCAACTTCGACCCTACCGATCCTCGTAAGCAAGAAGTATTAAAACGTTGGTTTAAAGCAGTACTTCCGATTTTAAAGCAATACTACGGCACGGGCGGCGATTTATTTGTTGACGAAATACATGAAGTAATTCCGATTACCGCAGAACTAGGATTATTGCATCCGCAAGAAGGAGTTGTGAACGGACACCACGGAAGTTCAGCGAAAGCAGATCGTATCAGAAAATTACAAGAAGGGGTGAGTTTAATTGTAACTGATAAAAACTATGTGCCAGAAGGATTTTCTTACCGCATAGCGGATATGATTACAGGATACGGAGTAGCTGAATCGGTCATTCATTACTACCGATTAAAAGGCGAAAGCGTTGAAGGTAAAAAAGTATTGGTGCAAGGATGGGGAAATGTAGGAGCAGCAGCAGGATACTATCTATCGCAACAAGGCGCGAAAATTGTGGGTATTATAGATCGCATGGGCGGACTAACTAACGGTAACGGCTTTACGAAAGAAGAAACTATTAGCCTTTTCAACTCGAGAACAAGTAATATGTTTGAAGGATTTACGAAAGATGAAAACATCAACGTAAACTTCTGGAAAGAACAAGCAGACATATTTATTCCAGCGGCAGCATCACGATTAGTAACCAAAGATCAACTAGAAAGTCTGCATCAAAAAGGATTAAAAGTAATTGCGTGCGGAGCCAACGTACCATTTGCTGACCCCGAAATTTTTATGGGCGCGATAGGAAAATATGCAGATGATAATTTAAGTGTGATTCCTGATTTCTTATCGAACTGCGGAATGGCGAGAGTATTCGCATTCTTGATGAGTAATCCTGATGACATCAGCGCGCAAGCCATCTTTACCGACGTTGCAAAAACCATTCAACAAGGACTTGAAAATATCCGCAACATCAACAAAGGAGATACAGGCATTACAGCAACGGGATATGAAATTGCATTAAAGCAATTGTTATAAAACTTGAAGAATAATTTCCGAGTTAGATCGGAAATAAAAAAAGTGATAGTAGAAAAGTTATAAAGACAAATCACGGTAGTAAGTAAAAACAAAACAAAGAATGTATAACAACTTCTTACAACAAACTATATTCGACAATTCAGTTGTAAATATTGTTTGGTTTTTCGTCATCCTGTTAAGCGGAATCATCCTCAAGAGATTTGTTTCGCATCAACTATCGGGATTAATATATCGTTTCATAAAGCGCTATACTGAAGGAGTCGACGTTAATGCATTTAGAGAACTTTTACGAAAGCCGGTAGGAGTTTTTATTGTACTAATATCATTTTATTTAGCGTGTAAGCAATTACACTATCCTGCGCAATGGGAGCTACCGACAGAAGAAAAATTCGGGATTCGATTTATTATCTGGAAAATATTTCTGCTGTCGGTATTCTTCTCATTCACATGGATTGTATTAAGATTAGTTGACTTCTTCGCACTAGTATTAAGTTACCGCGCTAAGAAAACAGAATCGAAAGTCGACGATCAACTAATTCCTTTCATCAAAGAATCGATAAAGTTTATTGTTATGTCGCTCAGCTTCTTCTTGATGCTGGGAGCGATATTTCATGTAAACGTTGCATCGCTAATTGCGGGATTAGGAATTGGGGGATTAGCATTTGCGTTAGCTGCCAAAGACACGCTCGAAAATTTGTTAGGCAGCTTTGCAATTTTCCTCGACAAACCATTTACATTAGGCGATGTAGTTAAAGTAGGCAATGTACAAGGACGAGTAGAAAAGATTGGTTTCAGAAGTACCTTAATACGAACCTTCGAAAAGACCTTGATAAGCATGCCGAACAAAAAAATGATAGATGCGGAATTAGAAAACGTAAGCATGCGCAGAATGATAAGAGCTTTATTTCCGGTGTACATGAAAATGGATACGGCACCAGAAAAAATAGAGCGATTTATGGAAGAAGGCATGCAACTTATCAAAAGCCACAACGACATAAAAGACGACCCTTCATCATACATTCGATTCGATAAAATCACCGACACAGGCATTGAAATACAAGTGTTATTTTTTGTAGAAACAATAGATGCCGACTACTACCAACAAGTGCGACAAGAAATTCTCTTCGGCCTTTTAAAAATCGCCAACAAAAACCAAATCAGGTTAGATGTTAAATCGGGAGATGTGGTGATTCAGAGGATTTGAGGATTTGAAGATGTGAATATTTGAAGATTTCGCTATTCGCTTCGCGCAAACTGTAAACTGTAAACCGTAAACGGCGTCAGCCCCATCTCGACTCATTTCGACAAGCTGAATGACCACCACTCGATGACCTGACTAGAAACCACAGAAAAAAATTGATTGTTGGGTAGAAGTTGATTGGGGGTTGAAAGATGATTTTTTTGGGGGGATGGGGCTTCTCCATCTCGACTCCGCTCGATGACCACCGAACAAAAAAAGATCTAGCTACTCGCTTCGCGAACATTCGAACTTCGAACTTCGAACCTTTTCCCTTCTCCCCATCCAAACCAAAATTCTTTCTTCCACCCTCTCCTCTATTCGATAAAAATCTCGCTTCTCGCATCGCGAAACTTAGAACCTCGAACCATACATTAGAACTGAAAAAGTTCACTGCATGGCGCGCCACTAACCAATGAATGCGTTAGCTCAAATCCGCTTCGCGAACCAAGAACTAAGAACTTTTCGAACCTTTTCCAAAATTTCTATCCAAAAAAGTTCTCGCCTCCAGATTCGCGAACCGTAAACCGTAAACTTTACCTCTTCACAAACTTCCCACTCACCATTTCCCTCTCCGTCTCTAACCTGACGACATACATTGCATCCAGATATGGCGACATATCGACATCGAATGTGAAGTACTCACCATCGGTTGGGGAGTTATGGGTAAACACTAATTGGCCAGCGGAGTTGAAGATTTGCAAATTGGCTTTCTTGCCTCGCAAACCTTTAGCGTTAACAAAGGCGGTTTTTATTCGTGGATCATAAAACACTGACATATTATTCTTGTATCCTAAAACTTCTCCTATGCCTACCGTTAGTGTGTCGCAAGGGCTTCCTGTCCATGCGCCTAGTTCATAGTTAGGGTTGTTAGGTAGTCCCCAATAAGCTTTATGGCCTCCAAGATTAAAACTGAAAGGTTGAAAGTCGCAGGCAGCACCTGCACTATCAGGGCTATTGATAACTGAAAGGTTGGCATTCGTATTATTTAAGTTTCCATAACAATATAAATAATCGAAGCATGTATCAGGGCTTGCTGACATAGTACTTAAATAGATTTTATTGTCAGGGCCTTTTTTTAAAATTCCAGGAATATCATTTAAAAATGAATACAATGTATCTGCACTAGCTGCAAAATTAGAGGCATTTAAATCAAACTGGATTAAATAACTGGTATCTTGATTTGCTGTTTGGTATATTGAGCTGACATACAATTTACTTTCATCGGGAGAAACTTCAAAGCCCCAATAAAACTTGTATGGAGGCCCACTTAATCCTTCGTAGGTAGTCTCATTTGACAGTACACCTGTACATCTATCGAAATCAAATCGCTCAATTATGCCTCTTGCAGAAACATTATACAACTTACTTCCATCAGAATTAAATTTTAGTCGATAAAAACTATCTTTCGAAGTATTAATACCAATATGTTGAATTGAGTGTAATTGGACCCCACTAGGGCTTACATAATAAACCATTACATCATTTGTATACTCATTAACACCCTTCCAGTTTCTCACTAATACCCACCAATCACGTCCATTCCCGTGGCGGACAGCGGTTATTCCATCAGTAATGCTATCTGCATTTAACTGTACATTTTTTTGAACTACTTTCCCTAAACCGTTATTGTAAGTTAAATCAACCTTTGAGTAATACAATCCATTTGTAGGTTCTAGTATTCCCGAACAAAATATATAATATTGTTGCAGATCGCCAGGATCCGATACAATAACCATTTCTTGGTACCAAAGACTTCCAATAAGCGTATCCCCATTTTGCATTAATTGATGGTTTTTATTAACTAAAAAACCAAACTTTAAATTCCCCAAGCCCGACAACCACAAGGTTTTCAAAGGTGATCCACTATAAAACAACAAATTACCAACGCTGTCACAAATACTGGCACAGGTACCTCTTGATTGCAAAATACTATGAGCAGGAACTGGTGAGGCTAAATTATTAAAGTCAATTCCTGCACTATCCCCAAACACCCAATATCTATCAGTGTTTTGGGCAATAACATTTCCTCCCACCAACAAAAAAACAAAAACCAATAAGCTTTTTACAACCTTCATAAAGTGCATCCTTAAAGTGACCAATATTTACCAAATGTATATATAAATCACTAAAAAAAGAAATCGGCTAGCAATTAACCGTTTGTAAGTGTTTATCTCCCGACTATTTCGAGGATTTTTTGTAATTTTAATTAGGGAGGGAACTTGCTGTACCCCATTCTGAAAATAGGGATTAAGGTTAAGGGAGGTTTTCGAGAAAAATTTAATTGAGAATTGTGAGGCGTCAGCCCATCTCGACAACCACGAATCATAAAAAGATTTCGCTATCCGCATCGCGCAACCATGAAGTAGAGCTGAAAAAGCACACTATCCTGACGATAACTGTCAGGACAAGCCTCGAACCAATAAATGCGTTAGCCCTAACCGGCTTAGCCGAACCAAGAACCAAGAACCAAGAACTAGGAACCTTTTTTTTTCCAACTTCCAATTCAAACCAAAATTCTTTCCTTTACCCTTATTTCTATCCAAAAAACATCTCGCTTACCGCTTTGCGCAATCCAAAATTCAAAATACAAAATCCAAAATTTCTTTTATCTCTTAACAAACTTCCCACTCACCATTTCCTTCTCTGTCTCCAACCTAACAACATACATTGCATCCATGTAAGGCGACATATCAACATCAAGGGTGAAGTATTCGCCATCGGCAGGGGAGTTATGGGTAAACACTAATTGGCCAGCTGAATTAAAGATTTGCAAATTGGCTTTTTTGCCTCGCAAACCTTTAGCGTTAACAAAGGCGGTTTTTATTCGTGGATCATAAAATACCGACAAATTATTCTTGTATCCTAAAACTTCTCCTATGCCTACCGTTAGTGTGTCGCAAGGGCTTCCTGCCCATGCGCCTAGTTCATAGTTAGGGTTGTTAGGTAGTCCCCAATAAGCTTTATGGCCTCCAAGATTAAAACTAAAAGGTTGAAAGTCGCATGCTGCACCTGCACTATCAGGGCTATTGATGACTGAAATATTGGAGTTAGTGGTATTTACCGTTTGATAACAATACAAATAATCGTAACAGGTATCAGGGCCTGCCCATGTTACACTCAAGTAAATTTTATTGTCAGGGCCTTTTTGTAGTATTCCTGCCGTTGCCGGTGCTAAAAATGTCCCTAACGTATCAACACTTCCTAGTACATTACTTGCATTCAAATCAAATTGAAACAGAAATGATGAATCTTGGTTTGCTGTTTTATAAATAGATGTAGTATATATTTTACTTTCATCTGGTGAAACCTCAAAACCCCAAAAATTATTATAGCTTGCGTTAGCTGGCATGAAATTATAAAAATTAGAAAGCAAACCAGTACATCTATCAAAATCAAATCGTTCAATTATTCCTTCAACGTGCACGCAATATAAATGGTTACCTGACTCGTTAAATTTTAAACGGGCGCTGGAAGCATTCGTGTTTAATGTACCTATATTCTGTTTTGGCAAAGGTGTGATACCATTAGCTGTGACTAAGGTTACTTGTATATCATTTCGATACGTTGGCGAATAACTCCAATTCTTTGACACAATCCACCAATCTCTTCCATTACCATGCTTTACGGCCGTTATGCCATCACATAATGTATCGGTAGTAACTACTACATTTTTCTGTATCACTTTACCCAACCCTCCGTTAAGCGATAAATCAACAACCGAATAAACCAATCCTGTCTCTAATGGCAATACCCCTGCACAAAATATATAAAATTGATTGGAGTTGCCAGGGTTTGGTATGATAATCATATCTTGATACCACCCTAATCCATACAATTTGTCTCCATTATCAACTAAAAGATGAAACTTATTCAATACATAACCGAAAGTTTCAACTCCTGTCCCTGCCAACCATAATGATACTTGAGGCGAGCCACAATACAAAAGTAATTGTCCCGAACTATCACAAATACTAGCACAAGTTCCACGGGATCTTAATACACTATTAGCAGGTATTGGATTCGTCAATACACTAAAATTAACTCCAGCACTATCTCCGAAGCACCAATACCGATCAGTGTATTGAGCACTTGCTATTTTACCTATTAAAAGTAAGAGTAAAAGCGTAAATGTTTTCATAATCTTTATTTTACAATTACCAGTTTTTGAGTTAAAATAGTACCTTTACCTGTAACGGCTTTAACATAGTAAACACCTGCTTGAATCGTAGGCAAACTTTCATCTAAAATATTTGTCTCATTTTCCACCGTGAATTCTACAACACAACGTCCGGTTTGATCAGTAATCGATATTACGGTTCCTTTTACAAATTTTTCTGTACTAAATATTTTAAAATTTCCAGTATTTGGATTTGGCATTAAAACTAATTTACTTGATTTTGATGGCAATGGTTTAGAGCTTTGCCTATAACCAATAGTCGTATCGTCTAAATCAATTCCTAATATTGCTCTAGCTCTATAAACCCCTTCTCCTCCGATGAAAGGGTATTGGTAAGCGATTGATTCAAGAATCAAAATATCATTGTCACTTAAGTTTTCGAAATTCATGTTAACTCGTGCGCATATTTCATTTATATTGGTATTGTTTTGTTCCTGCAACCTTAATGCATAAATCGAATTGTTCTCGAAATAAGCTGATGCGTAATTGTTATTACTTAACAACTCATTTACGTTTTCCAAACTACCCATAGTATTTAATGATACCGCTGTAAAGAAATTCTGAAGGCTTGCATCGTAGATTGAGCCAGAATACATTAACTGCAAACTATCTTTCAAATTTAAATAAACATAATGTTCTACGGCATACCTCAACTCTGATTGGTAATCCATAGTATCTGCCATTGCTATTAACTGTGCGAGCCTTTCAATATCGCAGCCTAGACATGGATTAATTGTACAAGAAGCATAAGGTATTGAAATTGGGAAAATACCACCAGGATAAGTTGACAAATTATAGCCTGGGTCCTCAATAGCGGGATAAAGCGCGCTATGGTACCATTTAACAAGCGGACTCCCAACCACCGTCCCATTAATTCTAGTAGCTCCACTCCAACTGTTCCACTTATTTCCATTAGGTGCACTCAAACTACCTTGATCAGGAATCACGGCATTAACCATTTTAAAACCTTCAATACCATTATTCATTTCATTGCATTCGAACGTAGCGTTAACACAATTATCAACAACTTCAAAAGCACTTGGCAAGTTATTAGTTTGATTTTCCTTGTACGAATTACTACTACTAGCTTCTTTAAACCCAACCAATAAAGATCGTGTATCACTAGGATTTGCGGGATCAATTGTGTGGTCAATTGAAAGAGTTGAAGTAGTTCCGTTTATTAAACGAGTACATGAATTATTAAAGATTGCCATCGACATACATTCTTCTGCTATATATCCCTTTCTAAAAATATTAGTTGAATAATTCAATGCTGCATTTGGAATATCGAAGAATACAGCGTTATTCGATATTACGCCATACTTTTGATTCATCACTTGAATTCCAAAACGATAGTTTTTGATAGTATTTTCAGCAATAGTCACCGTAGGTGCTTCCATTTGAGCAGGTACCGCATTATGTATATAAATAGCTTTTTCGTCCTCAAGTAAAGGATCAAATTGATAACCATTGAAAATATTAAAGTGGTTATTCCTAACAGTAGTGTATACTTTGGAATTATTTGCCAATTCAATCCCAATTTTAACGTATTGAAAATCATTGTTTTCTATCATAATTTGACCTGAGTTATTAACAACTGAGGACCTGCTATTACTTTTAGCATCAATACCTATATTACTATCGTGAAATAAACCATTAAAACATTTAAATACGACTCTACCACGTACCTTAACTCCAATTTCGCACTTATCAAATTTATTTGGATCTGAAATTGAACTATTTACACCAAGGTACAATTGTTTTGAAGAATTAGGGTTACTGGAACCCGAAAATTTGCCATTGAATTGAATTGCAGCACGATTGATTTTTTGAGCAAATGTCAAAGATTTAACAATTGGTTGACTAAACAACGTTCCGTCCACATATAAATTAGTTTCTTCCGAATTTATACAAGTAAACGCTTCATAAAAAGACACAGCAGGAATACCGGCTATACCATTTTTTCCAAGATACACTGAACCAGCATTTGAAAGTTTTAGATGAACTAAAGAATATTTAGTAAAATTATTAGTGCCAAATGGTGGAAAAAGAAACTTATCACATCGCATAATACCTTCAAAAACAAAGTCATCGAAATTACCGTCATGCAAATATATGCCGACTCTATTTGCATTAAATATGGAATTTCCGAGTATGGTTATAGAGGTATTAAGGGTAGCAGTTTCATTGGCATCAATAGCAAATTTCGCATCTTCAACAAGAAACGGGGAATTAGATTTTCCGTTAGCATGAAATCCTGAACCAGGTAATAATCTAAACCCTTCCCACATAGCACCAAAGCAACTATAAAAATGAGCACCATCATCAATTATTAGTTGACCACCTGAAACAATTGTAATTGATATATCATTCATGATTTTAAAGTTGGCATTGGCACCGATATGTACTTCATCATCAATTATAATATTGGAATATAAATCATAATTACCACTAGGTATATTAATTATATTTCCACTAGAACCTTCCACATCAAAAGAAGATTGCTCAAGTGTATTGCCAAACGGAACACAACTAATTGGGTTTATGTCAATGACTAAATCTACACTTGCCGAAACAGAACAAGGAGATCCATTGGAGCTATGGTTTGTAACTGTAATGGTATAAGTTGTAGTCGGAGCAATAGCCGTTACTGTATTATTTAAGCTTGTCCAACCGTCACTCCAAGCATAACTTGGCGAGACCAACCCGGAAACGGTAGGTATTAATGTAACAGAAACTCCAGCATTTGGTACAGTTACAATGGCCAAAGGAAAACTTACACTTGGAGTAATATCTGAGACGTCAAAAGAACTAGACACGGTACAACCATTTCCATTGGTGGCATAAACTGTGTAAGTACCCGGGAATTGCGCTAACACACTTTGACTTTGTACTATAGAACCATTAGGAAGCGTACAATAAAAGCCAAATAAACTACTACTCGGATTAACAAAACTGAAAGTAAGAGTAGGATATCCGGCGAAAGGAGTTCCATTACAGAAAAAATCTTGGTTTGTAGACGACCAATCCACTCCTATCGAATTATCAATTACAGTACAAGAAGCTTGATCTGTACATCCCAAAGCATTAGTTACAGTAACTGTATAAACACCTGCAGTTGCTTGAATAGTAGGAGTTGTTTGTCCATCGTTCCATATAAAAGAACAACTTGTGCAATTTGAAGCAGCAGTTAGACTTACCGAGCTACCGGAACAATCAGTATGCAGCACGCTAGGCACCTGAACAGAAGGTTGTTCAGTAACTACAATCGTTCCCCAAGAGTTGCATTGAGTAGCTGGGTCATAAACAATAACTTGGTAAATACCAGGTGAATTTACCGTAAGAGTACTAGCTGTACTTTGATCACTCCAAAGGTAAGTTGGAGATGCAATAGTAGTAACTACAGAAAGTGTTGTTGCTCCAGAACTGCAAATTGTATTATTACCCACCACAGCAACACTTCCTAAAGTAGTACTATATGTATTATTTATTGTAGTTGGTTGATTATTTCCTTCTTGGATATAATTACCACACATATCATATCCTCTTGCAAAAACAGAAACAACATTTTGGGCACCATAAGATGTATAAACGTCCAAAGTACATTGAATTTTATTAAAATCATTTGCATTGAAATGAACATCAGCTATAGGTATTCCTGTTATTTCGCTAATTACGTAATCAATTTCATATAAGAAATCACCTTGGGCAGTATAGGTGCAATTCAAACTAGCAAGTGATTTAGGAGTGAAGGGCGGAATTTCAAAAAACGAATTCAAGAAACCAAGCTGTGCTCCATTGGTAGTATTTATTAATATTTCACCATCAACTACCTCACCTTCTGTTGCAACTATATTAGTCATTAAAGTTTCTGGATGACAATCTGCAACTGTTGATACAACTGGAAATGCATCAACTGAAACAACTGAATTCTTCAATGTAAATGCATAAGAAGGCATGTTAAATTCTTTACAAGTATAACTAGAACCAGAATAAGGTGAGGTCAACAATGCGGGATATCCTTGACAAGCTAATCCTAAATGCGAAGTAATTTCAAAATTTTGGGTCCCATTATTAAGAAAACTGCAATCAGACCAATTTATTCGAAGGTAATAGTGTTTTGGTGTACCATCTTTTAAGTTTGATTGGGGATTACCTAATTCGAATATTTTTATATTATTCGCTGCATCAAAACTGTATGGAATCGGCACTTTAATACCTCCGTTGTCTTCGAATAATTCAAATTCTAAAGTATTGCTATTGCTGTTTGTAAAATAAATATAAGCATTCTCTCCTTCTACAATTGAAGCGACATTTGATCGGTTAGATTTATACAATACATCAAGCGGAAAATATTCAGATGGCTTAGAAAATATGGCATTATTGGTTGTGGTAAATTCGCTTTTCAATAAATAATCATCCTTTAATGCATTATTCCCAGAAAATTCATACTCATATTGTTTTTGTACACTTGAAATAATATTATTATTTTTATTTGCATATGCACCAAAACCTATTGAACCTGATTTAAGGTCTAAAGTGAAATTTTCACCGATTGAAGGAGTACTACAATCCTTTCTAAACTTTGCAAATAAGAGATTAATCCTTTCTTGTCCCCAAATATCATAAAGAGGAATTCCTATATTGTTACCGGAAATAGAATAATTATTTACTCCCGGTGGTTGATTAGTAAAACTCCAGTACGCATTAAGTGGTCCATTTGTAACTGCACTCATTCCTAAATGGGACAAATTCGAAGATACCTGAAGTTCAAAATTATTACCAATCCTAAACAATGGCCTAAATTCCCCAGGAAATTCATCATAACCTTTTCCACCTGTTGCCGAAAATCGGTATTCCCACATAAGCTCACATTGATTAGGATGCGTACCATACCAAGGATCGATAGTTTGAGGCCCCAAAAATAAAGAATCGACACTATAAGTTAATTGGTAGTACTCAATATTTGATTGCCAGGGGTCACAACTAGGATGATACGTACCGTCATGTGATTGATCATAATCATTGTAAGAAAACATTCCTTGTAAAGCCAAACTGTAAGGGTTAGGACTTAAATAGTCATTCGGGAATACATGCTTTCCAAAATCTGTTAACTCTAAGTTCATATCAATGTCTACTTTACAAATACAGTTCTTAAGCAAATCACTCAATGTGAATGAGTAAGGCACATTATTAGATGGATCAACAGGATAACAGTTAGGATCTAATCGTAATCTAGTTAACAAATAATCAGCTGGGCTTATAGGATGTTGTGGACTAGATATTGTAATAGAACTTGGAAGAACTCTAACAGTGGTTGGATAGCTGCTATTGCTATACATAACAGTAAAAGTAACCCCCACGCCAGAATTTTGTGTACTTATATTTTTAAATATAGGCTTGTCTATATGAATCGGATTAGAGTTAAATGTCCAATCGCTTTTGAAAACGGTAATGTCAAAAAAGAAATCACCAATATTTGAAATCCCATAATTATTGGGGCTTGCATTTGTCCCAATCAAGCCATTAGTTGAAAGAATACGAATATCATCCATAGGATAATAACCATTTAAATTTGGAGTTGCACTTGGACTTGTTTGTGGCATTGGTAAACCACCGAGGTAATCAGAAGCACTTTGCCATCCAAACGACTGTCTGTAAGTATTAAAATTAACTGTACTTACATGGTTTTCGGGAGGGCAATCACCAATACAATGCCTCAAAACTCTTGCTTTACTAAATCCATATTCTAAAAAACAATCTGCGCAATTAGCTTCATCACAAACTTGATAAAATGCAATCTTAAACTCATCATTGCCCCAAGTTGGTACACTACCACAAGTTAAAGAAAATTCAACTTCTACATCGACAGTCATTTCATTTTGAAAGGCAGCAGGAAAGTCAACTCTCCATTTATTAGCACTAATATTTGTAACTGTTCCAGGGTAAGGATTCCCATTTATATTAAAAACAGCTTGTCCGGCATTATAAGTAGAAAGTCCATTAGCAATTACAGCGTCAATTATTAAATAATTTTTTCTTGTTGAACAATTAAACATCCCATCTAAATTCCATGGATAGTCATTTGCGCCATATGTAAGAAGTTGATTTGTAATCTTTAATTTTGATATCCCCCCTCCTTCAATATTTGGAGGGTCCATTACAGAAGAACATGATCCAGTATAAGTAGTACCGTGAACCCATTGGCCTTCAGTTTCATTTAGGTAATTCTGATTAGATCCAGAAGATATTTGACACATGTTGTAATAATCAATATCATAACCAATAATTGCATTGATTAATCCGAAATGATCAGTTTTTAGGGGATCAACAAATGCCGTACTGTTACAATCTATAAGCTTAAAACCTTTCAGAGTTACACCTATTAAATCACCATACCCTAAATACGAATAAGTTGACCAAATCGAATTTGTACTACCAATAGAAACTCCGTTAAAATTATTTACGATGTTTGAATTCGTCAAATTAGGATTATTTTGCAAAAATCCAACATTATCATTACTTGTGCCCGCAATATCTTCCTCTAAATTGATTGTATAAACATATCGATTTGCATAATCCAAATTAACAGTTGCATTTACTAGAACATTCCCCAAATAGACTTCGCTATTCGCTGGTTGAGGACTTGCTGTAACTCCTGTACTTTTATTGTTCCAAGTAAAATACTTAGGATCAATTATAAATGAAATGCTTTTCAGTTTAATCGTTGCTGATTTAACAGAATTACCATTCGGAGTAACATTTTTTACACAAATTCCATAATTAATTACATTAGTGCCACTGCCTGAAGAACATACATCTAAAACACCTAGCACATCTGCATATGCATTTCCTTGAACAATTTTAACTGCAGGTAACAAATCGCATATGGGCTGTAGACATTTAACATTTAATTTCAATATTTCTTTCTCAGGGGTACAGGCATTTACACCATCACAAATTATTTGGTAGGTATAAATTGACTCGTCACTAACATAAGTACTTGTAGAACAATCACCTTTATTTACCTGTTGAACTTCCAATTCTTCACGTATAACCATATAATCATCATCACCCGCATTATTTGAAAATAAATATGGATACGTAGTTGGACATTTTGCTTGATTAGCCATATTTAGTTGGCTCATATTTATATACGTAGTATTAGGCAATGGACTGCTTGGTAATGTCCAACCTTGTTTATTGGGGTTATAAAAGACATAATGATAGTCAGTTCCTCCATTTATTGTTGATGTTACAATTGGAGAAAACGTATTCGTAAAATTATTAAGAATACTTACCTCTTTAACATTCACATCACCTTCATATGAGGCATTCAACTTAAAGCAATCAACTATACCCTCTGTAGCCTTAATAGTATAATATCGGTATAAGGTTTCTTTATATGCAAATTCTTTATCAATTTGGCTGGGATAAATAATGGGATTCAAAATATCAATTTCACTACTTAAAGAGGATTTCACGAAATCCAATGGAAGGTTGTAGTTATATAAAACTATAGGACTGTTATTAAAAAAATACTTAACGCTAGATGTATTTGAATGCAGCTTAAATCCAGAATTATAATTTAAATTACTTGCAACCAAGCTACAATTTGTTGCTTGAATTAAAATATTCATTTCACCCATAGGTGGCAAATTGCTCAATTGAAAACCATCAGTAGTATATGCAAATCCATTTGGTGGTATTCCATTGGTAAATGATAAGGATACATTTGGTGGTATATTACATTCAAAAACATCACTACTAATTATTCCGTCGAATTGAATGTGCATTACAACTGGAGTAAAACAAGTATAAAGTGCATTTTGCAATGTGCTGCACGGTAGAGGATTTAGCAATAGCGGATCTTGTTGAAATACATTCACACTAACACTCGCAACTTGTGGAAATAGAATCAAACGACTCGAAATTATCGTAGTATCAGCACCCGCGATTGCCATCTGAGTAACCAAATAGTTTTTCTTAAGAGGATACGCGATGTCGACTTTTCTATTAGAAGAAAACAAAACAAAACTTGTACTGTTTTGTTCAAATTTACCGTTATTAAAGTAAAATTGAGTGCCAGGCTTAAATCCTCTTGAAGTGTTTGTAATTATAACCGAATAGGGTACGATTGTTGTATCTGCGGAATATGAATAGCTCAACTGCGGAATTAGCTTATGCCCAAACAAAAAGTTACCAAAAGTTGAAAGTGAAACAGTAGTGGTTACAGATCCAATACTGTCATTTCCATTATAGTTCATTAATCCGCCATCAACCCATTTCGCACCGTTCCATCGTGCAAGTTTGGTACTATCAATATCAAAAACATCGCATGATGATTTGTACCAATTAAACGTTAAGGCAACATTTGAAGAACCAGTTGTTCTCGCTACATTCCAATAATTACATTCACTGATATAATTTATTGAAGTGTCTTTTGCCGTTCCGTTTGTTTGTACGGTATTAAAATATTCTGCTGTAAATGCATCTGTGGCATTTGAAGGCGCTGTTATACTAACAGGTCTATAATCTGTTCCTTTTCCAAGTGGGAACTTAAATGTTGAATTTCCTATTTTCTTTATTGGACCTGCTATATAACTATTTGTACTTCCCCCACTCAATGTTGCCGTTGCCTTTAATGTAAGCAAGTTACTACTCGATGTAATTATATTCCCACTGGTAAGCTCCAATAAGCTATCAATAGTTATCGGTGCATTAAATGTTACTGATCCGCCGCTTTTGTTTATGCCAAATTTTGATACTAAATAAGTTAATGATCCTGTTGTCGAAAATGTTTGGTTATTAGTACCTGTACAAAGTAACTTGCCTGTGCCCACATTAAACACTACCAATGCAGAAGATATACTTACATTGCCTTTAAATTCGGACGTGCCAGAATAGGCAGGTTGTATGTACCCCGTGGTCGTTATGAAGCTTACATTTCCATTGTATTGATCTCCCGTTTGAACTCCAAGACGAAATGAAGCAGTATTTGTGGCATTGTTTCTAAAGGTAGTTGTTCCATTAAACACATTACCTCCATCACTATAACTCGAACTGGTACTCGATCTAATGAATTCCGTTGTTCCATTAAAGGTGCTCGTCTTTAAAAGTATTCCAGGTGAAGTAATCGTTAGATCAGCTTCAAAACTACTTCCTGCCAAACTGGTTATTGCCGATCCTGAAGTTGCAAATGCTTGTTGCCCAGTTCCAGTCTGTATAAAGTTCTTAAGCGTTAATAGTCCAGCTGAAAATCCTCCCGTCCCAATGGCTATTTTTTTACCATTGTAAATATGTCCACCTCCGTTTGTATTTCCTCCTCCAATACTTATTCCTGATGCACTACTATTCTCTAATATCAAACTATCATAAAAAGACGCTACTGTATTATATCCAAGCTGAACGGCATACGTTGCAGTATTTATAACCTTTAATGTACTATTGAAAATGTCAGCTGAGGTTACTCCCATAGTTAAGTAAGAAGCACCTGTTTTCTTTATCGTTACTGACGCATTAAAAGTACATCCACCAGCACCATTGGTAGTTGATGTCCCAGTTTGCTCGAATGAACAAGGGTAATTAAATACACCTCCGCTAAACTCTGTTCTTAATGCAATAGCATCAATAGCAACATTAAATGTACTTCCATTAAATAAAGCATAACTACCTCTTAAAACTAACGTCCCGTTACTTAATGTACCTGCATAGAAATAAGCATTATTGGTAACAGTCAACGAATATCCCCCTAAAGAAATACTACCTGATGTCATGTCAAGCTCTTTCACGCTAGTGTTTGCCGCTAATACAGGAGCATTTGTTCGAGTGACAATCTTTACGGAATCCGTTGTGGAAGGGACCCCATTTGGACTCCAGTTAGTCGAGGTCGACCAGGCGGTACTAGTATTTCCTGTCCAGGTATATTTTGTTGCAAATAAGTTGAAATTTGCAAAAAGAAAAATAAAGAGTACGGTATATTTATATGATACTTTCATAGGTTTCTTTTTAATAGGTTGTAAGAAAAATTAGAATTAGTTGTTGTGCTTCCTAGTTTGAAACAAACTTAAATGCAGCGGAAGAGACACCACTAGAATTAATAGTAGTTATTTCCGTAAAATACACTGCTGTTTCAACTAAATTACCCAATGGGCAACTGACTTTAAATCCGCTTCGCGAATAACCTACTCCAGTTGGAAAGCCACTAGATTGATCAAACGTAAACGTATAACTAAACAAATCTTGGCCGCCATCTAATGAACCAACCTTGACTACAATCGAAGATACATTAACTGTATCGGTTAAAACAATGTTTAACACCGATTGGGTATATCCTCCTTGCGGAGCTGCATTAACTATAAAGGCATCGCCAATAGTTTGTGCCAATGCTCGATTTGGAGCCAACGCAAAAAGCCCAAGGAATAGAATTAAAGTAAGTGTTGTTTTCATATGAGAAGGAATTAAAAATTTCAATTTTAAAAACACTATTGTTTCGACCGAAACCACAATAGAAGTATGAAAAGGAAAAATCCCTAATCAACCATATTCTTAAAGTCAACAAAATCTTATTCAAAATAAAGTGCATAACTGTAGCATTAAGACATTTTGCACGGTTAGCACAAACAGTCAGATTAAAAAAACACTAATCAACTTCACAGATAATTAATCAAATGTATACATTAAAAATATACAAAACGCAAAATAATAAAAATATTTTTCTGCGTTTCTGATTTCATAACAATTATTTAAAGGAATATTCAATTAAAGCAACTGCCTATTTATTAAAAATAAAATAAAATTAATCATTAGCCATTCACTTAACCGTTTGTAAGCATTTATCTCCCGACTATTTGAAGATTTTTTTGTAATTTTAATTAGGGAGGGAACTTGCTGTACCCCACACTGAGATTTGCAGAAAGTAGATTAATGTTGCTTTTTCTACATTGCTGATATTTATCATTACTGAAACCTGTATTTAATTGATATTCTTCTTTTTAAGCAAATATTATTTGTTGAAACAATCTTTTTCTTCACTGTGTAACTTTAGTCACAAAAAAGGCTTATCTTTCAATATACTTTTGACTCATCAAAATCAGACTATTATGAAAAAGAACATGGGTTCCCTCGACCGTATCTTACGTATCATTGTTGCTGCTGTAGTTTTTTACTTGTATTCAGCAGGTAAAATTACGGGCATGACGGCTTCTATCTTATTAGTGTTATCGGTTGTATTTCTTTTGACAAGCATCGTGAGCTTTTGTCCGTTGTACGTGCCGTTTAAAATGGATACAACCGATAAAAAATGATACACGCCATGCGGATTTTCCGTGGAGCGTTAGGAGCATTAATCATCTATCAGGGAGTTATCGACAGTCAATGGCTACTGATACTTCCCGGAGCATGGTTTTTGTATCAGGCTATCGCTAATAAATCGTGCTGCGCTAACGCGTCGTACCCTACCACAGTACCTAATGAACCTCTAGAGGTCTCTTTCGAGGAAGTAAAAACAACTAAATAAAATGGCTAATTCAAATTTTTCTGAAATCATTAACGGCGATAAACCAGTGCTGGTCGATTTCTTTGCAGAATGGTGCGGCCCTTGTAAAATGATGAAGCCCATTCTTGAGGAGTTGAAAAATAATGTGGGCGATAAAGCATTGGTCTTGAAAATTGATGTCGATAAAAACCCTCAAGCTGCCGCTGCTTTTCAAATTCAAGGTGTCCCTACCCTCATCCTCTTTCGTAAGGGCGAAATTAAATGGAGAACGTCAGGCGTGGTTACCGCTCGCCAACTCGAAGATATCATTAAGCAGAACTTATAATTGCGTATTTTCAATTGCCTTTCTGTTGCAATTAGAAAAACTGTAATTTAGTGATTCAAGATCACTATGAAAAAACATTTACTCCGAACTCTCTTCTTGTTGCTGTTCACTTTTTCTTTCGGCAGCCTTCACGCTCAATGTACAATTGATTCTACTGTTACGGCAGCAGGAATTTATCCAGATACATTGCCCGTTGCTACAGCAAGCTCTCCTTATTCGCAAGACATCACTTTTGTTATGCTTACCGATACCCTCGGATTAACAATTAGTAATTATCAATTGGCAAGCATTACAGGACTCCCAATCGGATTAAGCTGGCAATGCAACAATCCCGGTAACGGTTGTAATTATAATCCCGCAACTTCTATTTATGGTTGTGTTAATATCAGCGGCACTCCTCTCATACCCGGTAATTATACAATGAATGTTACCGTGGTTGCTGATGTGCAGTTAGTAGGTCAACAAAATATTACTTTTCAACGCCCTCTAATCGTTTTACCTGGCATCGTTTCTAATCCTGGTTTCAGCATGCAAAATGCAATGGGATGTAATTCATTAACCGTTCAATTTACTAATAACAATCCCGGACAATCTGCTTACACGTGGGACTTTGGCAATGGTATCCAAAGTACACTCGAAAACCCTCCTCCTCAAACTTATACAACTCCCGGAACTTACGTAGTTACTCAAACGTGCACGCCTAATGTTAGTCCCGATTACTTTCTTACTGAACTAACGGTTGCGGCTATACCCAATAACTATGGAGGCTTCGCCGATGATCCTGATATTTACTTCCTCTTGCTGGATTCAGCAGGTAATCAAGTGTACGATTCTCATCCTTCTATTTCGAACACCTTCCCTCCTGTTGCTTTTACATTACCTAATATTCCGTTAGATAGCGGCAATTATACTGTTGTTGTAAAGGATGAAGACGGTGGACTTTTTGGTGCTGACGATGACTTAGGACAGATCCAATTTAACCGACAAAATAATCCAACAGGCACAGGAACGGGAACGGTGTCGGGTGCATCCGGACAACTAATCGTTAATTACAGCATCTTCAAAACACCAATCAATACGTCAGTTGCAACCGATACGGTAATAGTTTACGAAACTCCAGCCATCCCCACTATAAATTCTAGTGGACCATTGCTGTTATGCGAAGGAAATTCTGTCACTTTAAAATTAAACGATAGTATTAATCATATTCAATGGTTTAGTGATAGTTTATTATTAACCAACGATACATTAAACACATATACGCCGTTAGTATCAGGAAATTATTCCGTAACAATAACCACAGAATACGGATGTTCAGCATCGAGTGCCGTTTCATCTGTTCAAATTATTCCATTACCTCCCAAACCAAATTTCTTCATTAACGGAAATACTTTCACGACTGCACTTAGCGGTTATAATTTTCAATGGTATTTAAATGGAGTTGCCATTGCAGGCGCTACACAAACATCATACAATGCAACCACAAGCGGAACCTATACTTTGTGCGCAACAGATAGTAACGGATGTTCACGTTGCTCCGACGATTTAATTTTTACTGCTACTGCAATTAATGAAATATCGTCAGATACTTTTAGCATATACCCTAATCCGGGAAATGGTCAGTTTACTATTCAATTTAATACGACCACAGCATCACCAAAAACTATTGTCTTACAAGATTTATCGGGAAGAATAATTGAAAAGGTATCCGATATTAATCAAAGTGAATATCATCATACCAATACTCTTAACTCAGGAACATACTTAGTATATTATTTAAGTTCAACAAAGAGTAAGCCAGTAAAATTAATCGTGTACTAAAACAAATAAAACAATTATATCGAAATGAAAACACTACATATTGCACTCATCATGTTTATTGTTGCCTTAACCAATGCATGCAGCAACGGACAAAATTCAGGCAATGTAAATTTAAGCGCTGTTGACTTCCAAAAGAAATTAGCAGAAACACCAAATGGTATTTTACTCGATGTAAGAACTCCCGGTGAATATGAAAAAGGGCATATCGCTAATTCACGAAACATCGATTGGAACGGCGATAATTTCGAAGCGCAAGCTAAATCGTTGAATCACGATTCACCTTTATTTGTGTATTGCCTTAGTGGCGGACGCAGCGCGAATGCTGCTGCTAAACTTCGCACGATGGGATTCAGTAAAGTTTATGAACTCGCAGGAGGAATTATGAAATGGAGAGCCGAAGGATTACCTGATGAAGTTAGTTCAGGCGTAGCCGTAGCTCCTGCCGCAGCAGGAATGTCGAAAATGGACATGGATAAATTAATTGCTTCTAATAACCTCATCGTTTTCGATTTCTTCGCAACTTGGTGCGGACCTTGCAAAAAATTAAAACCTGAATTAGATGCGATCGAAAAAGAAATGGGTAGCAAGATTAAAGTTGTTCGTGTTGATACCGATCAAAATAAAGCGCTAACGGCTGAATTGCAGATCTCGGAAATTCCAACAATCATGATTTATAAAAACAAGCAAATTGTTTGGACAGGCACGGGGTATTTTCCGAAGGCGGAGATTGAGGAGCATTTGAAGTGAATTTTGGATTTTGGATTTTTAATTTTGGATTAGGCTCCCATTGGGTTCATCAATTGAAACGAAATCCTATTTAAACGCGGAGAACACGGAGGCGCTTTGCTTTGCGCGGGGAGCGCGGAGGCGGCGAAGCCGAGTATGTTCGGACGCGGAGATTGCTACGCAATTTGGGCTCCCATTGCTTTCATCAATTAAAACGAAATTCAATGCTTAAACGCGGCGTTAGCTAAGTAATGGCTTGTCGCGCGGTATGCTACGGATGCTTTTTGTTTATCCCTATGGGACGAGAGCAACGATTGCTACGCAATTTGGGCTCCCATTGGGTTCATCAATTAAAACGAAATCCTATTTAAACGCGGAGAACACGGAGGCGCTTTGCTTTGCGCAGAGGGCTCCATAGGAGTAAACGCGGAGGCGGCAAAGCCGAGTATAAGCGGGCGCGGGGATTGCTTCGCAATTTGGGCTCCCATTGGGTTCATCAATTGAAACGAAATTCAAAGCTTAAACGCCCCATTGGGACAAGCGGCGTTTGCAAAGTAATGGCTTGACGCGCGGTATGCTACGGATGCTTTTTACGAGAGCAACGATTGCTATGCAATTTGGGCTCCCATTGGTATCATCAATTAAAACGAAATCCTATTTAAACGCGGAGAACACGGAGGCGCTTCGCTTTGCGCAGAGGGCTCCATAGGAGTAAACGCGGAGGCGGCGAAGCCGAGTATGTTCGGACGCGGAGATTGCTACGCAATTTGGGCTCCCATTGGTTTCTATAATTTATTTGTGATCCTCAGTGCGATCTTCTTCGAGACAAGCGCTTTGAAAACGTGGAGTCGTGGAGCATGAATTAAGGGAACTGACATGCAATTTTTTCTCCAATAGATTTAAAGATTAAGTGAAGAGTGTGAAAGATAGAAAAGTTTATTTCTTCGATTGGAAAAATAATCTAGACTCAAATTCTTTTTCTGAATTTTAAATACAATGCGATGAGGAGTGCTAACATATTTTTAGTTCTTAAGTATTTTAATTGAACTACTTTCTCCATCACCAATAACTCGAAGCAGGTAAATCCCGGAGTTGAAATTTGATAATGATGTCCGTATTATTTCACTTTCGTGCAAATTAGAATAATGATCCACCGAACAGACCTTTCCATTCATATCAACAATTTCAACTTGCATTGATGAAATATTATTGTTCACTATGATTTCGGTCTCATTATCGTTATTGAGGCCTATATAATTCCACATGCTATGTTCGCCGTTGAATTTTACAGCAACCGTCTTTGACAAGGTATTCGCTCCATTAAAATCGGTTTGTTTTATGCGATAATAATTTACATTATTTAAAGGATCATTGTCAATGATTGAATAATTATGAATTACCGAACAAGTACCAGCACCGGTAACGGTTGATATTGCATTGAAGTTAATTGCATCTGCAGAACGTTCAATAGTAAAATAATCATTTTCGATTTCATCAGCTGTTGACCATGACACTTTTACACTCTGTGCATCATTCTTTTTTGCATCTACATTCAACCATGTTACGGGCAATGGAGTAGCAGGCTGAACTACAACATCGTCGATATAATAATATGCTCCGGATGAAGTGCTCGGTCCATTTAATGTTACTGTGGTACCCGCATCATTGTGAAAATTTCCAATGGTAATATATTTATACGCTTGAGTGGCGACAAAATATAGCGTCACTTTTGTCCATGTTTGTGTATACAATACCGATGTCATTTCAACTTGAGGCGTTGCAATAATTGGAGCACCTAAAGTTTGTGTTGGAGGAGTTAATGTAAAATAAGCCCCCACTTCTTTAATTCCGTGATAATGCAATGTTGACACTCCATTATTCAACCAAAACGTTACTTCATAGCTCGACCCTGGAACTAACGGTGTTGCTAAATCTTTGGTAATATATTCTCTGTAATTTGTTGATGTTCGATACCAAGCTGCAAAGCCTTCGAATCCATCACCTGTATGCGGACTAACAGTTGCCCACCAAGTGGTTGGAGATTTAGCCCCTCCTGCTCCATTGTTATGGTAATAATCGGGACTACCAGTACCCGGTATTAAAGAACAACAAGCTGATGGGCTCGCCCATCCCGATGCATAACATACCTGCGCATAATTATTGGGCAAGGAAGAATACGTTTCATAATCGCCATTCATTACTACATTCTGTGCTTGCGCTGTGCCACTAAAAAAAGCAACAATTAAAAAAACGAATATATTTATTTGCGATGCGAACGATGTATGGTAGTGCTTTTTCATAG
>Ga0255344_1001722_pt1 | contig 28156 bp, 26 predicted proteins | sample wastewater_treat_5_FD_192414 | JGI IMG/M metagenome (GOLD analysis project Ga0255344, IMG submission 192414) | Wastewater microbial communities from Lulu Island WWTP, Vancouver, Canada - plant18 | ecosystem: Engineered > WWTP > Wastewater > Unclassified | place: Canada: Vancouver, British... | reverse complement strand
CGTTCTGCGCATGCTCGGGCTCCAGCCCCAGCCGTTTCTCACATCTTCGAGCCAGGCCCTGTGGTGCCTCATGGCCATGTCGCTTTGGCGCAGCGCGGGCTACTGGATGATGTTCTTCTTGGCAGGGTTGCAGGGAATACCGCAGGAGGTGTACGAAGCGGCTGAGATCGACGGGGCAGGCGGCCTGACAAGGACGTTCCGCATCACCCTTCCGCTGCTCGCCCGCACGATGTCGTTCGTTTTGGTTTCGAATACTGCGTTCAATTTCCTCACATTCGCGCCGGTGTTCATCCTGACTAGGGGCGGCCCAATGAGATCCACCAACATGCTCATGTACGAGTCGTACAAGAGCGCGTTCGTCAATGTCGACCTGGGGAGAGCTACGGCCATTTCGTCGATGTTGCTCGTTGTGATCCTGATCACTTCGGTGGTAGAACTCAGGCTCACACGGGCCTCGTTCGAGTGTTGAGGCGGAGGTGTATGAAGGCATGCATCATGCGCACCGTGCGCGCGGCGCGAATCATGTCGGCAGGATCTGCGGCAGACTCCTCATGGGGGCACTCCTCGTGGCGTTGGCGCTGGTTTTCATAGTCCCGCTGTGGTGGACATTGGCCTCCGCGCTCAGGCCCGCAGGGTCACTGTATGAGTATGCTAACCCGCTTACTTGGCGGACGTTCTTTCCGTCTGAAGTAACGCTGGACAATTTCATCAACATCTTCACCAATCTGGGCTTCGGACGGGCGCTCGCCAATAGCTTCATCGTCGCTTTCGGCGCCATCGCCATGGGCGTAGTAGTCAGCGCAATGGCCGGGTTCGCACTGGCCAAATTCGTCTTCCCGGGTAAGTCGGTCTTCTTCTTCATCGTGTTGCTCACGTTCATGGTTCCTTTCGAGGCCATCGTGATCCCGCTCCACCTGGTGGTGAAGCGCATCGGGATAGTCAACACCTACTGGGCCCTGATACTGCCGGCTGTGGGAAATGGGCTCGGCATCTTCCTGTTTAAACAGTTCTTCGAGGAACTCCCGACTGAGCTGCTTGAGGCGGCCCGAGTGGATGGGGCGTCGTGGCTTTCGATCTTCACCAGAATAGTGATCCCACTGAGCCTGCCGGCGGTTGTGACGGTAGTGGTGATGATGTTCCTGTTCCAGTGGAATTCGCTCTTCTGGCCGTTGGTTGCCACGTATTCCAGCCGGTATCAGGTGGTGCAGGTGGCGGTGGCCAGTCACGTTACAGCCGAGGAGGCGCATTGGGCTAACCTCTTCAGCTCGGCCATAGCGGCGAGCCTGCCCCCGATGCTGCTCTTCTTGGCGGTGCAGAAGCAGTACGTGCGCGGTATAAGCAGCACCGGATTCAAGTAGCGAGAGAGGAGGGCGGAAGAGCACAGGATGGAACGCGAGATGAGTGGGCAGGGCAAGACTCACCTTGGACTGATGACGGCGAGGGTGCCACAGACCATGTTGATCGCCGGAGACCCTGCGCGAGTACGTGAGATGGGGTCTATGTGGGATCAATGCGAGACCATCGGCGAGAACCGGGGGTACCTGTGCCTGCGCGGTTCGTACCGAGGCATGGAGATAGGAGCATGCTCCACCGGGATCGGCGGGCCTTCGTGCGAGGTGGCTATCGTAGAACTGATGCAGCATGGGGCGCGCAATATCATAAGGGTCGGAACGTGTGGAGGGATTGCTCCCCGTGTGGAGCCAGGCGATCTGATAGTGCTCAGCGCGTGCGTGAGATACAGCGGCGCGGCCGACGCGTATGTTCCGCCCAACTACCCGGCAGTGGCCGACTGGGAGTATGTGTCGGCTCTGGTCGCTGCGTGCAGAGCGCGAGGGCTCAGGCACCACGTGGGCCTGGGGGTCACCGTTGACACCTTCTATGCGACCAAGCCGTGGCTGATAGGTCCGGATCCGCCCAAGACCGAGACTTGCGGCATCATCGCAAAGTGGTCGCAGTTGGGCGTGCTTGCGATGGAGATGGAGGCAGCGACGCTGATGGTCGTAGGCTCGTTGATTGGCCTGCGCACAGCGGCAATATGTACCGCCGGGTCCAATGTAGTGCGCAACGTGAGGCCTGAGCGCCCGCCAGGCGACGCAAATGCCATAGTAGCGGCGATGGATGCCGCGCTGGCGGTCGCAACTGTCTTGTCTAGTGAGACGCAGAGAGGGGCGAAGCAGGGAAATGACGAGAGATTCGGAGCGCAGGGCGACGCGCGGCACGGCTGACGCCGTGGCGCACAGCGGACGACTTGCCGGCAAGAACACTGTAGTAATAGGCGGAGCAGGCAGGATAGGGAAAGCCATTGGGCGCGAGTTCGTAGGTGCTGGGGCCAATGTGGTGCTGGTAGACCGTCGAGCTGAGCAGGTGCGCGCGGCGGCAGAATCGTTGGCGCAGGCTGTACCGGGCAAGTGCACTGCAATAGCTGCAGATCTCGGGACGCCGGATGACTGTGAGAGTCTGGCAGAAGGCTGTAAGAAGGCGATGGGCCGCGTGGACATACTGGTGAACTGCCCCGGGGGAATCTACCGGGAGGCGTTTCTGGATCATTCAGTCGACGCTTTGGACCAGTTGTGGGATGTCAACGTCAGGTTGCCATTCATGGCGTGCCAGGTGTTTGGGCGAATCATGAAGGAGAGAGGGTCTGGGAAGATCATCAACTTCGCGTCGGTGGGCGGTGTGCGCCCTGAGGCCACTCACGCAGGCTATTGCGCGGCCAAGGCGGGTCTGATCGCATTTTCGCGCGTGGCGGCGATGGAGCTTGCGCCATACAATATCCAGGTGAACGTGGTGGCGCCGGGCCCCACCGAAACGACGCCCTTCACGTCTCCATTCTACCTTGAACACCCCGAGGTCCTGCGCGGTATCGAGGAACGTACTCCTGCCGGCAGGATAGGCCATCCGGAGGACCACACGGGGTTAGTTACGTTCCTCGCATCTGACGAGTCCAACTGGATCACAGGGCAGGTAATCATGTCCGACGGCGGGCTGGGTCTTGTGTAGCATGAAAAGAGCAACTCAATACGGTATAGTCCTTATCGGTCTGGCTCTCGCAGCTCTCGGGATCAGCCTGATACTCAGGAGCGGGCTGGGCATGGGCCCGTGGGGCGCATTCGAACAGGGATTAGCTGCGAAAACGGGGATCACCTTTGGCAGAGCGTCTCAGCTGGTGGGGTTGGTCTTGATCCTGCTTGCGTGGGCCCTCAGGCAACCCCCTACGCTTGTCACGGTGATGAACATGTTGCTTATCGGGGAGTTCTCCGATCGATTCCTGGCCGTGCTCTCGGCCGCACATGGTCTGCCGGCCCAGGTTGCGTATTTTGCGGCGGGGCTGATTGTATACAGCATCGGGATAGCGGTGTATCTTGTGCCTGGCCTCGGATCTGGGCCTCGTGAAGGCGTGATGCTGGGCCTACGCGATGCCCTGCACACCAGCATACGCCTTGCCCGCGTGTGTATTGATCTCACCGTGCTGATCATGGCGTGGGCAATGCGCGGTCCTATCGGCCTTGGAACGGTTGCTTACGCATTGGGGGCCGGTCCACTCATCCAGTTCTTCCTCAAGTGGTGTCGGAAGGTTATGCCCAAAGTGGCAGCTTGGGGAGTGGCCAGGTGACTCCCTGGCCTCGGGCCTTCAGACGGGATTATCGGCGCAGCCAAGTCAGGCCTGGGCTCTTCAGGACGCCTAACAACGGGAAGAGCAGGAGGCCGTTTCGCCGCGAGGCGTGCCGGCCTCCTCTGCCGCTACTTGATAACCAGGAGATAGAAGCAGGCGGCGGACCAGCTGAAGTTGGCCGCGTTGAGTCCGGCGCCTGTTTCGGGGTTGTAGTTTTCCCTGATAGGAGCGTCACCCGCAAGACCCTCGGCTGCCTGTAGGAGTTTGCGGGCCATGTACCCAGCGTCGTCTGCAAACCCATACCTGCTCAGGCCCTGCACGGCGAAATACGCCTGATCAAGCCATACGGGCCCTCTCCAGTACTTGTCCGGCGAGTACCTGGGGTTATCGGCCGATACTGTCGGGAATGGCATTGTAGTGTTGAACATGTTCTGATCCATGAGCGCGTCCCGCACTCGCGATGCCTGCTCCGGCCGAGCCAGTCCTGCCCAAAGGGGAATGGCGCCCTCAATTCCTTTGCCTCTTTCGACGAGGGGGCGCTTGGTCGCCATGTCGATATCGTAGAAGAAACCTGTTTCGTCGTCCCACATATGTGTGCATAGGAAATCGGCAACGTACAGGGCTTCTTCTTCGAACGCAGAAGCATCTGCGTCGCTGCCCAGTTCCCTTGCGATCTTCGCAAGGTACATCTTCTCTGCATACAGGTAGGCATTGAGATCCACGGATTCTTGCGACAGGGAGTACCCTACCAGTGCGCCTTCTGCATTCCGGTTTTCCAGGACGTCGATGTGATAGTCACCGTCAAACCGCGGCGCATTATCCATTCCGCTTTCCCAAGCCGCCGCCTCTATCACCGCGTCGCGATCTACATGATCAGGGTGGACTGTTGCGCCGTATTCCGCTATGCCGTTGCCGTCATGATCGCGAACGGAATACCACCAGCGATGGTATCTCACGAGGCGCGGGTACATCTCCGACAGAAATCCCACATCTGCACTCTTCTTGTACACTTCCCATACAGCCCACGCAGCGAGCGGGGGTTTTGAGTTGCGGTCATTATTCTCATCGGCCTTCTGGAAAGCGCAGTCTATGATCATCCCGTCATCCTGCGGTCTTGACGGGTCGTCCGGTTCGATCTGGAAATCGAACATCGACCGAATCGACTCCTGAGCTAGCTCAGGGTCGAAATGTGCCACGGCCGCGGCTTGCTTCCAAGTATCCCATGCCCAGAAGCCGGAGGCGAAGTACGACGCGGAGATGGAAGGGGATATCCCGTCGCGTTTCAGATCGCCGGCCGCGCTGCGCCAGTTGCCGATCAGGGTCATCATGCACTTGACTGCAACCTTCCTCAGCTCAGGATCTTCCGGAACGCCGGCAAGCCCGCGTGCAAGCAGCTCGCGCCATCGGGCGTCTGCATCAGCCCTCGCCTTCTCAGGGCAGGCGAATACTGTCGCTGAGGTCGCTTGCTCTCTCACCGCCTCTTCCTCGGTGAAGGTGAACGACGACGTGGTGGTGAGTGCCCATGCGCTGCCTGGCGCGAGGTCGATGACACCCGGGGCCTGCACACCATATGTATAGCCGTCTACCGCGGTTTCAACCGCGAAGGGGTACCTTATGGTGAACCGCTCTGTGCCTCTGCTGTACCCAGGCACGTTCGAAAACGCCACTGCAATGCCGTCGCTTTCAGGAGAGAGACACACAGCGTCTCTGTAGGGGGCTTTGTAATACCTCATCAAGCTACCTGACCAGCTCAGGCTGAGCCGTCTTGCATGATCACCCTGATTGACAATGGATGTTTGGACCATCGCTGTCCTGCTGGTAACGAAGCGCAATTCCAGCTGAATGCGGAGGTCGTCCACTACATATGATTGGCGCATTGCTCCGGGATACCACACGAGCTCCTCAGGCTCACATTTGGCAAGGTCAAGTAGCTCACCCGAATCGGCATCAATGATTTCGATCTTGTTGAAGGCGCGGCCTATGTACCATGGCCAGCGCAGTATGTACAACGGCCCGATGAATGACCCATAGGTGCCGGGGTCGGATGGATCAGGGAGCGAGTATCCGTGCCATGCTCCGAGGTCAGTGAGGGTATTGAACGGATTGCGAGTTCCGGGATTCGCCCCAAAAGGCGACGCGCATGGGTCGAGGAGATTGGGGAAATCCGATGGCAACGGGTCGGGGGCAGCCAGGCAGTGCTGGGCCCCGAGTACCATCAATGTCGCCAGGACAAAACCGAACACCATTAGCAGCTCCTTAGCCGAGTGCATCGTAGCCCTCCTATACGGTAAATCGCTATCTGATGAGTATGTCAGGTCGTCTCACGATACCGGCGGGCGTTGGGATCTCCAACATAGGCCAGCACGCCGAGGCCGAAGTCACCTCGTCCACTCCATCCGAACGCAGAAGCAGGGTATCCTCGGATTTTGCGCCCGTCACAGACGGGTTCCATGCTACTGCCAGGTTGTGTTGCATAGTCCCTTGGGTGACATCGGGCGCCACGAAGAACTCCCGATCCCGATACCCGATGGGACCGCCCTGATGATGGTGCTGCCATTCGCCGGGGTATCCTTCTGCTTCGTATTGGGCCTTGGCCTGAGCCATCACGTCCTGATACGCGGCGCCGGGCCTGGTGACCGCCATCATAGCTGCGTGCACGCGCGCTGCAGACAGGTGCGCCGCGGCTATGTCAGCCGCCGGTGCCCCGAAATGGACTGATCGAGTGAGCGCCACGGTGAGCCCCCCAAGGTGAGCACACACCACTATCATGCAGTATCGGTCCAGCGCTTTGTGGGTGGGGATTGGGTGCCGTCGCGTCCTGACTCTGTCGTCGGCGCCGATCAGCAGCACCGTAGGCGTGTAGCCCGCCCCCATCAGCTCGCACGCAACGGCCCCCGCGATCTCCCGCTCGGTCATCCCTCGGGAGATCATCCGGCACACGCGTTCCACGGCATCGGATACGCCCCTGCCTATGCCCGGATAGCGTTGGGCTTCCCAGGGGGTGAACGGCACTCTCAGCGGAGTCAGCAGCGGGTGGATATCCCGTGATCCTTGAAGGGCGAAGTCGGCGCCATATCTGCGCTCCGTGCCCACTCCCATCTTGGCCAGAATCCCGAGGATCGCTGAGTTGGCCTCCTCATGCCAAGGGTAGGCGATCGTTTCAAACATGCAGCCTGGCCCGAGATGCGCCGTCACTTCCTCTTCGACCCGCTCCGCCTCAACGTTGGATGTGAGGACGAATTGCCGGTTCGCGGTGATGAGCACCGATGCTACACCAGTATCAGTACTAGACACACATCGGCTGTCGCCGCCTGCGGTAATCCAGGCGAAGCTATCGGCGCGGCTGAGCACGAGGGCATCAAGCCTCAGGACGCGCATCAGCTCGCGCGCCTTCGCGAGCTTGTACTGAACCTCACGTACAATCGGCGTGTCGCCGGTCTCAATCTCAATCTCAGTCTCTGTCGCTCGCATGCCCCAGGTGCGGCGCATACGATCACCCCCAGCTACTCAGCAACCTTGCCGCCATCTGACGCCGATACTGCGAATGCTCTGGAGCCGGGAGGGCCCAGAGCGGATAGACGCGAGATGAGAGCCGGCATCGCTTCCCCCCTGACGAGGTTGACAGTACATCCGCCGAACCCCGCCCCCGTCATGCGGGCGCCCAGTACTCCGGGCGTGGCCCGTGCGATCTCTACAGCCGCGTCAAGTTCCGGACAGCTCACCTTGTACAGGTCTCGCAGGCCCTCGTGAGAGTGGTACATCAGCTCTCCCAGAATGGAGTAATCACCTGTTCGCAGCGCCTTAACAGCGTCGATTACGCGTTCGTTCTCCGCAACTACGTACTCGGACCTCTCCCCGATAGTAGTGGGCAGAGCGGCGCGGACGGTATCCAATTGCTCACGCGACACGTCGCGCAGTGTGCGGATCGCGGGATCGCCCAATGTGGCGGCGATGATCTTCGCTCCCTCCTCAACCTCGCGGCGCAGGAGGTTATATGGAGAGGAGGCGAGCTCACGCTGCACGCCCGTGTCGCATACCACCAGGCATAGCCCCGCTGCTTCTAGCGGCATCGGGACGAGCTCGTGATCTTGGGTGCGGCAGTCGATGAACACCGCATGTGACGCACGCCCCATTGTCGAGGCCATCTGATCCATGATCCCGCACCCCACGCCGACGAAAGAGTTCTCAGCACGTCGGCAGGCGAAGGCAATCTGCCTTCGTGTGTGGATCGCGTCCATGCCGAGCTTTGGGCGGGGCATGCCGGATGCGAGCAATAGGGCAAACGCCGACGCTACCTCCAGTGCTGCTGAGGAGCTGAGTCCGCTGCCCCGAGGGACATCTCCCATGATGACTGCGTCAAGGCCGCGCAATGGGCGGCCGTCTCGCAACTGACAGTATTCGTCGTCGCGGAGTACCGATGCTACGCCGCGAAAGTAGTCGCTCCAAGGGTGCGCAGCGTCTCGCTGGATAGGGTTCGAGGAATCGATGGCGAATTCCGAGCGTTCACGGTAATCCACAGAGTACAGCCGCACCAGACCGTCTTCCCGCGGACCAAATGCTATGGACACGCCCTTATCAATGGCCAATGGGAGCACGAAGCCATCTGAATAGTCAGTGTGCTCTCCAATGAGGTTCACCCGCCCCGGCGCATACGCGATGCGCACGCCGCGTGCCGCATCGGGGAAAGCCAGCTCAAATCGGCGAATGATCTGCCTATGCTCGACCGCCATCGCCCTTACTCCTATCTGCATCGGGCGGCACGTCTGTCGTAGCCGCCCGCCGAATCGCCTCTCTCAACTCCGCCGCCTTTTCTTCAGGCAATGAGTCGTTGATGAATGTTCCAGCGCCCGATTCGCACCCGGCAAGATACTTGATCTTGTCGCGGGTCCTGTGTGGTGGGTAGAACTCCACGTGTAGGTGGTAGTGGTCGTAGATCCCGCCATCCGTCGGCGCCTGGTGCATGATCATCATATACGGGAACGAGAAGCCGAAGAGACTGTCGTATCCCAAAGTTACGTCCTTGAGGATTTTGGCCAGCCCGCGGCGCCGGACTGCATCAAGATCCGAGATCGACGCCACATGCGCGCGCGGCATTACATGCACTTCGTACGGGTATCTCGCGAAGAACGGCACGAACGCGACGAAATCCTCCGTTTGGGCAACCAAGCGTCGCCCATCTTTGAGTTCTTCGGCCATAATGTCGCAGAATATGCAGCGCTTGGTGGTAGCCATGTGCTTCGATGACGATTCCAACTCCTTGCCCACACGAGGCGGGATGAAGGGGAATGCGTAGATCTGCCCATGGGGATGATCCAGCGTGACCCCTACGGCTTCACCTTTGTTCTCGAAGATCAGAACGTAGTCAACATAATCGAGTGAACCTAGCTCTTCATACCTGTCAGCCCACACATCGACGAGGCCCTCGATACGCTCAAGCGGCAGCTGGGCGAAGGTCGCGTCATGATCGTCAGTGTACAGCACAACCTCGCAGATGCCCTGCGACGGGGCCGCCGGGAGGAGCTCGGTGCCTGACACAGCCGGGACCTCGGGTTCGGGCCGAAAGGACGGGAACTTGTTCTCGAACACCACAACTTCGTAGTGAGGCGCCCGGACCTCGGTAGGGAACTCCGGATCACGCGTGGGGCAGAGAGGGCAGTAATCTGCCGGGGGCCGGAACGTTCTGTCCTGCCTATGAGTTGCGGTCACGACCCACTCCTCGAGTAGCGGATTCCACCTCAGTTCCGACATGGTCCTGCATCACCTCTTTTTCGGCACGCTCAGGCGCCGGCAGATGCTTTTGGCTATCGCCGCCGGCGGTGGTTCGAAAAGTGTAGTATATCAGGTAGCGCCCGTCTTCTCTTTTGATAGTGTGTTTTTCCACAGCTCAGCCCTCGCGTTCGCATCCGTGTTTCTTAAGGTATGCACGCCACGTGATGGCCCATTTCGCCGGATCGTCAAACCAGCTATCGTCGGTTCTATGCACTACGCTGCGATGGGGGGCGGTCTTGACGATCTCGGGATTGGTGTAAGCTTCTGTTACCACCCGCTCAAGGCATGCGATGTACTCATCCAGCTCGTCTTTGGAGTACGACTCTGTCGGCTCGATGGTGAAAGGCTGCGGAACTATGAACGGGTGGTGACTCTGCCACAGATGGCACCCGTAGTCAGCAAGCCTCCTAGTCACGTCTTCACTTGTTACCCCGGTATCTCGGTACAGTTGTTCCCAACTATATCTCACCTGCTCAATGCGGCGTCGGCCCACGGCGTAGGGCGCGCCGGCGCCCTCAAGTTCTGTTACCCGCTTGAGCATGTAGTTGTTGTTGAGCACGGCTATCCGTGCCACCTCTTCTAGGCCCGCCGCACCCAGGCTCATGATCCAGGCGTATGCACGCAGCACCGCGGGGAACACACCGTGAAAACAGCGGATCTTCCCTATACTGTGGGGCAGGTCATGGTTGAGGCGATATGTGCCGGCATCGGTCTTTTCGGCAACAGGAGTCGGCAGATAACTGGCCAGATCTGATGTGACCCCGAGAGCTCCGCATGCCGGCCCGCCGCATCCGTGAGGCGATGAGAAGGTCTTGTGCAGGTTGAAAAAGCACATGTCGAACCCGGCCTCACGTGCCCTGGTGATTCCGAGAATCCCGTTGGCGTTAGCCTGGTCGTATCCCGAGATACCTCCCACCTGGCGCACGACGGCCGTGAACTGCGCGATCCTCGAGTTGAAGATCCCGGTGTCTTCGGGGTTGGTTATGAGCAGGCCTGCGGTGCGTTTCGATACTGCGCCGGCCAGGGCCTCAAAGTCGGGCAAGCCGTCTTCATCTTCGCGAATGGTGATGACTTTGTAGCCCTTGACCTTGGCTGCTGCCGCGTCTGACGGATGCGAGAAGATCGTGGTGATTATCTCGTCCCTGGTGTCGGCCTCTCCGCGAACTTCGTGATAGGCCCGGATTATGGACGCCATGGCCAGGATGGCGGAAGATCCGCCGCCAGGCTGGAAGCTGAACTTGTCCATCCCCGATATCTCGCGAAGGAACAGGTCCAGCGAGTACATGATCTCAAGCGCGCCCTGCACAGTGGCGTCGTCTTGCGTCGGATGCAGCTCGGAGGCCTCAGGCGACCGTACGAACGTCTCGTTCACTTTGGGGCTGTACTTCATGGTGCAGGTGCCCTGACCCACATCGACATTGAAGTCAGCTCCCAGCGTGCCCTGGGATAGGTGTAGATAGTGCTTGAGCACGCGCATCTGGGACACTTCAGGCAGCGCCGGCGCGTCGCGGCGTATCATCTTGTCGGGAAGACGAGACACGCCGTCGCCAACACGCTTCTGGATGTCCTGCTCGGCCTCGGAGGCGACTATGCCTCGCTCGCCCGGCGTGGAAAGCTCGAAAATGACCGGCTCATTCCACCTTGCCTGATGGAACTCACGCACCCTCGCCATGGCATTCATCTCCCTTCACAGCGCAACCGAGGGCATCGGCAAGACACTCCAGTTGCTCTTGGGTGTGAAGCTCAGTTACGCAATAGAGGGCCGACTGCCCCAGCTCCGGGAAGTCGCCCGAAAGGTCCTGGCCTCCGAAGATTCCGTGAGCTAGGAGATGCTCGTTTATCTGGCGCACAGTGCGTCCAGTGCCGCTGAAATCAACAACGAACTCCTTGAAATGAGGGGCATCGAAGGCCGGCGCCTTTACTCCAGGGATATCGGACAGGCGCGCCATCGCGTACTGTGACTTCTGCATGATTGTCGTGCCCAGCTCGCGCATGCCTTTCGGCCCCATCAAGGACAGGTACACGCCTGCAGTGATTGCCCAGAGGGCCGCGGCAGTGCCGACGAACTCCCGGCCCTCCTCACGCTGGGCGAAGGATGTGCGGTCGTAGGCAACGTCTCCGAAGCCCCATTCGCCCGGCACAGAAGTCCTGGCGATCCCGAACAACCGGAACGGATACTCCATCACGAACCGCTCCTCGTCGCGGCACCCGATGAAACCGCCCAGACCTCCGCCGTAGTGCATGTGGATGCCCAGAGGCTGGATATCGCCGCACACCAGATCGCAGCCGTAGCGCGCTGGAGGAACCATCACCCCGAGCGAAGCGGGATCCGCCCCGACGATCAGGAGCGCACCGCACTGATGCGCGATTTCGGCAATGGCCTCGCCCTCGGTCTCGATCGGCCCGAGAAACGACGGGTTCTCAAAGTACACAGCCGCCGTGTCGCCTGAGATCTTCCGTCCAAGGTCGGCAAGGTCCATCATGCCGGTGGCTCGGGAGTGGGCGACGGGGACAATACGCAGCGCGGGGGTGCAGTAGTTCGTCATCACCGCCAGCCTCTCCGGGCTTACGGTGTCGGATACCAAAACGGTGTTGCGTCCGACGATCCTCGAAGCCATGCGCAGCGCAGTGCTCGCCGCCTGCCCCCAGTCGTATGTGGGCACATTCACCACGTCCACATCGAGCACTTCCGCCATCAGGCTCTGATACTCGAAGAGGGCCTGGAACCGCCCATGGTCTTCGTATGGCTCTCCTGCGTATGCAGTGAGAAACTCAGAGCGCCCGTTTATCTCGTCGCATATCGCAGGCACGTAGTGCCTCGCGCACCCTCCGCCGAGGAAGCTGATGTTCTCTTCACACGTCTGGTTCTTGCCGAGGATGCCCATGACGTGTCGCACCAGGTCGCACTCGGCTGCGATAGGCTGAGGGAGGTTCATCATCCGGCGGAACCTGAGTTCTTCAGGGATGTCGGAGTATAGATCCTCTGTGCTAGGCGCGCCGATCGCTCGGAGCATCTCCTGCTTCACCTGTGGCACGGAGTTAGGGATATATGGATGCACCATGTCACTCATAGCTCGACCCTCCTTTGGTCAGGCGAGTCCTCCTCCATCTACGACAAGCGTGGCGCCGGTAATCCATGTCGACATGCGCGATGCGAAAAACAGCACGGCATTGGCGATGTCGTCAGGCGTTCCCACACGCCCGATGGGGCGGGCGGCCGCCTCGCGCATGAATTCGTCCATATCCGCGCCAAGCTGCACGGCCTCGCTCCTGAGAAGCGGAGTGTCGGTGTCGCCCGGGCATACGCAGTTGACTCGGATAGACGCTGGACCGTGATCGATGGCCATTGCGCGGGTGAGGTTGACGATTCCGCCTTTGGCGGCACAGTAGGCGGCGGCGTCGGGTCCTCCCTTAAGGCGCCAACCGGATCCTATGTTTATGATGGATCCGCTCTCGCCGCGGCACTTCATGTACGTGTTTCGCCGATTCCAGGTCATCCATGGCGCAGGGCCATGCGGAAAACTTAATCGTCGGCATACCCACGGCAAGAAGCCCGATTCCGTTGGGCCCGGCGAACATCGCCCAGCGCACGTCGCACCTGTTGCCCGTCTCCTGCGGCCTGCAATACGGATGGACTAGCTCCGCCGTGGGCATGGAGTAGACGCCAAGTTGGGCGCCTGCCTTCCGATCCCAGTGGTTCTCATGCGGGCCGCGCCCGTACCACGTTGTAGTGCAGAACTGCCCGGGTATCTCCATCTGCATTCCGATGCGGGGTATCTCGGGTAGGCGGCCCTCAGGGATCGTTGAGTGCGTGACCACGACGTCGCCCGTGCCAAATACCGTGTATGTCGTGGAGTATCGGGAGTCACCCAATGGCAGCGTGCCTCGGGCGCAGACCACGACCCTAGTCGCGCCAAGCCGCTCCACGGACAGCTGCAGCAGACGGCGATCACGTCCCGCGCGCCTCCACACGCTGCATCTTTCGGGCACCTTGTTGCCCACGTCGTTGTCTGTCGGGGCTCGCCAGTAGTTGGGCGCCAGCGCTGATGTGATGAGTTGGGTATCGCCGACCGAGAAACGTTCTATTGCTCCGCTCTCCCTGCCGATGGCCACCTCAAATCGCCTTGCGTCCGACACGCCGCTGAGCATAACTGTTGTCTCGCTTTCTATCAGGTCGAGGTGGGGTATAGATTGATTACAGATGGATGATTCCTGTCGCGTATCACCGTGCGCTCTGTTCTGTCGAGATGGGCGGTGCGCCACTCGGGCCTTCCAGCCAGGGTAACGCCGGGTGTGCACGGCACTCCGTGCGACTCAATGTCCGCCTCGTCTATCACATAGAGGCCGTACAAATCGCATATGTCGAGCCACCTGGTATCGTTGGGATAGTGTGCCGTTCGAACCGCGTTGATGTTGTGCTGCTTCATCAACCGCGCATCTTCCAGCATGACCTCGACGGGAACGGCCTGCCCCCAGTCAGGGTAGAACTCATGCCTGTTTACGCCCTTCAGCTTGATAGGTACACCGTTCACGAGCAGGCGTTCTCCGTGAACCTCAACCGCGCGGAATCCGAAGTTGCACCTAGCAGAGTGGATGCATGCGCCTGCCTCGTCGCTCAGTTCGAGCAGCACGGTGTAGGGCTCAGGCGTCTCAGCCGTCCACTTGCGCGGGTTGGCTATATCGTCTCTCATCTCAACAGAGCTTAACCCGTGCTAGTTGATGGCTTCGACCGGCGCGATCATCTGACAACGGCAACGATTCCCTAGCGGGTCAATGAGGCTCGCACTCAAAGTGAGGGGACGCGACTTACGCTGCGAGAAATTCCGAACTTGAGCTGACACGCGCAGCACCGCGTCTTTGTAGTCGCCGCCAAGGTCGCACGCTACTGAGAAGTCGCGTATGTGCACCGGAGGGGGCGAATACACAGACACGTCGCGGAAGATCCCCGCCAAGCGCCACATGTCCTGGTCTTCAAGGCAACTGCCGGTACACCACTGTATACCTCTACAGCCACCATGTTTCTGCCCGGACGCGTGAGCGTGCTGATTTCGAATTCAGCGGGCATGTGGCTTCCCTGGTTGAACCCGACTTTGCGCCCATTGACCCACACGTAGAAGGCCGAATTCACGCCGGCGCATTTTCGAACGGGTATGTCACATCAGTGTATGTCGGCACGTCGTAGCTGTGAAACTGCCAGTTGCTAGGCACAGGCAGTTCGGGCCAGCCCGACACATCGTAGTCGGCCTTGAAGAAATCCATAGGTCGCACACTGGGATTCGGCGATCAATGGAACCTCCACTCTCCGCCCAGCATGATGCAGCGCTCGGGGTAGTGCCATTGAGCCCTCGCGGGATCCAGGTAGGGAATAGTGGCGCATCGCGGCGCCTCAAGGCCGTACCCCACAAGTTCAGGGCTTTCCCACTCGTTTATCAAATGGTGCGTCACTCCCTTGAGACGTCCTTGTCGAAGGACTACTTGATGCCGCTTACCGTGATTCCGCCAATGATGTAGTTTTGGCCCAAGAAGAAGAATATCAGCGATGGGAGCGCAACCATCATGGTGCCTGCCATCAGATAGTGCCAATCAGTGTAGTGTGTTCCCCTGAATGTGTTGAGCGCCAGAGTGAGTGTGTAGTTCTTCTCCGAATGCAGATAGATCAGAGGCCCGATGAAGTCGCTCCACGCCGGCATGAACTGGAGAATGCCTATGGTGATCAGCGCAGGCTTGGCAAGCGGAAGATAGATGCTCCCGAATATCCGCATGGTGCTGGCGCCATCGTGAGAAGGCGACAAAATCACTCGTAACCGCTATTTGCCCAGAGCACGCATGCACGCAAAACCCATCGGCAATCATGAGTTTCATGTGCATCGAAAAGGAACGTCACTCTCCGTTCATGCTGGCGCCCATCCCCGTAGCCCGCACTAGATCAGCAATCCTGCCCACGGCCAGCATCTCTTCGAACACGAGGGCGGCAGCGCCTATCGAACTTGCATCTTCACCCCTGGCAGACGGGACAATCGGCGGCAGGTTCACCATTGTGGTGAAGGCGCGCCTCTGCACCGTCTTTCGAACCTCGTCGAACAGAATGCCGCCTGCCCGGGCTACGCCTCCGCCAATTACTACTATCTCCGGGCTCAGCAAGTTCACGGCGTTCGCGATTCCTATGCCGAGGTATCTGCCGGATTCGCGTATGAACCCCTGTGCTAGAGCGTCTCCCCGGTTGGCGGCTTCTGATACTACCTCCGCGGTGATTTCCTCAATTCGCCCGCCGGTGAGATCTCGTATGACGGTGCCGGCTCCTGACGACACCGCTCGAATAGCTGCTGCAGCGATAGACGGCCCTGCCGCCATCACCTCGAGGCATCCATGATTGCCGCATGGGCACATGGGGCCGTTGGGGTCCACAGTCATGTGGCCGAGCTCGCCTGCGCCGCTCTGCTTACCGCGGTAGATCTCGCCGTTGACTATGATGCCTGCGCCGATTCCCCGGCCCGCGTTAACGCAGAGTATGTTCTGGTATCCGCGTCCTGCGCCGAACATCGCCTCCCCAATGGCCATGGCGCGCGCATCATTCTCCACCCAGCACGGGAGGCCGAACTCGGCGCGAAATCTCTGGGCGATCGCTATATTCGACCACCTGGGTATGTTAGGCGCGAATACCGACAGCCCGCGCTCTGGGTCAATTAGGCCGGGGACGGAAAGGCCGATGCCCGCGATTTTGGCGACGGCTTCGCCTGCATCCGCAAACGCTGCGTGCGTTGCATCGAGCAGACGCGAGATGATTGCCTCCGGCCCCGCCTGCGCGTCTATCTCCAATCGGGCACGTGACACTACTTCACCCTCGAGATTGGTAACCACCGTGATGACTTTGCTTACGCCGAGGTCGACACCTGCAATGTAGAACGCGTCTGGGTTGAACTCCAAAAGCAGAGGTCGTCGACCGCCGCTGGATTCGCCGTATCCTGTTTCACGCACAATCCCTGCAGACACCAGAATCGACACAGCGCTCGACACCGTAGCCGGCGTGAGGCCGATAGCGCGCGCGATATCGGCTCGGGACAGCCCGGAGGTGCCGCGTATCACGTTCAGAGCGGCGAGTACATTAATGCTCTTGAGAATCCTAGTATCGTTGGCTTTCCCTTCAGCCATAAGCGATAACGGAATAGAGTGCTCCATTCTTGCGCTTATCACCCTTGTCATGCGAAATGGACTACAGCAGGCTTTGGAGACATATTCGTCACCCAACGCAGCGTTCCTCCATGCTTTGTTTAATATTCGAAGATAGTGGCTGACATAGCAGACTGGGTATTCGCCGGAGGATTTCTCGATTGCGCATAGAAGTGGAGTGGCACAGAAGACCACAGGCAGGCGGGGGCGATGTTATCATGAATAATCGTTGGGTAGTCAAACCCGATGTGCACAGGGCGCTTGAAGGTGGCCAGCCGGTAATCGCATTCGAGTCTACGGTGCTGACTCATGGGCTTCCATACCCCGACAGCACACAACTGGCTCTGCGTGTGGAGGAGATCGCGCGCGAGGAGGGGTGTGTTCCTGCGACCATTGGCGTCATCGACGGGGTAGTGCATGTGGGGATGACCCCTGACGACATAGATCGCCTGGCCGCCGACGGGCATGCCCGCAAGTCCTCCTCGTTCGATCTGGCGTTCGTGATTGCCCAGGGCGCGTCCGCTGGGACCACCGTGTCAGGGACGTTGGCCATTGCAGAGCGAGCGGGGATACGTGTTTTTGCCACCGGAGGCATCGGCGGCGTTCATCGCGGAGCCGTGGATAGCTTCGACATCTCCCACGATCTGCAGAGCCTGGCACGTTCGCGTGTCGTCACGGTGTGCGCCGGGGCCAAGGCCATACTGGATCTGCCCAAGACCCTCGAGTACCTGGAGACCGCGGGGGTATGCGTAATTGGGTACCAAACCACTTCATTTCCTGCGTTTTACTCGCGCGATTCCGGGCTGCCGCTCGAACATTCCGCAGAGTCGGCAGACGTCATCGCCCGGGCTTTCGTGGCACGCGAGCGGCTGGGATTATCGGGAGGACTTCTGGTCGCGGCGCCGATTCCAGTTGAGTACGAAATCCCGGCTGACGAGATCAGCGCTTCCATAGACCTCGCCGTCAAACAGGCCGCTGAATGCGGCGTGCACGGTAAGGATGTGACCCCTTTCCTTCTGGCGAGCCTGGCGCGGATCACAGCGGGCCGTTCGGTGGAGGCCAATCTGGCGCTCCTTGAGAACAATGCGAGGGTCGGAGCGAGGATCGCCAAGGCAATCGGCGCCCTTGTACAGAAGGCAGCTGAAGTGCTCTGACGCACTGATGCGACTGGGCGTGCGCTCTATATAAGGAAGGATTCTACAGTACCCTGTCGAAAGCAGAAGTGGGCAGCGTGGGGCGGGATGTATACATTGACGCGCCAGGTATCTGCCACAGTAGTGCCGGGGGTGCTGAGTGTGTGGGACGAACTAGCTGTCAAGGCGCTGGAGATCCTAGCGTGCATCGGCGCGCTTTTGGTGCTGGTTTTGCTGAATGAAGCATCGAAGTACCTGCGCGAACAGGCTAGGAGGGTTGAGAACTCCCTGGCCCGAGAGCTCCTAATGTCCGCGATCACAGAAGCCGAGCTCGTGGGCGCGGATGCAGTCTACAGTACCAACCAGGTGTTTGCAGATGCCCTGAGGCGTACTTCTGCAGACGGGAAGCTATCGAGGGAAGACGCTGCGAACGCCATGCAGATTGCAGTGGACTACTTTAAGACCCATATCTCGTCCACTAGCGCTCGCATACTCGGAGGCCCTGCCGAGCTCGCCGACAAGTGGATCCGCGAGTTCCTCGAAGCGAAGCTGGCACAGATAAAGGCAAATAGGGGGGTAGGGCCCGGTGCAGTACCGCTGCTGGACGTGCGGACGAATATACCCTGTGAGCGAGGCGGTGTGGCGCTGTGAGTGCGGTGGGCATTTGAACAGCGAAGGCGCTGAGCATCTTCACAGGGAAGACGTAATCGCCGACAGGTTCTCATTGTGGCGCTACGAGAAGGCACTTCCGCTGTCGCTTGCCGAGGCGACTACGGATCTCCAGGAAGGGTTAACCCCGCTGGTCGGCTCTATTTGGGGGGGCAGGGATGTTCGGCTCAAGCTGGACTACATGATGCCCACGGGCTCTTTTAAGGATAGGGGAACGGCCATCGTAGTCAACTACATGAAGAAACTGGGGATAGACTACGTGATCGAGGATTCCTCGGGCAACGCAGGGGCGTCAATCGCGGCCTACTCGGCCGCGGCCGGCCTGAGGTGCGACGTCTACGTCCCCGCTTCGGCATCGGCGGGTAAGCTCTTTCAGATCGGGATGTACGGCGCGCGGCTGGTCAAGATCGCCGGCTCCCGTCTGGATGTGGCCCACGCCGCCCTGGAGGCGGCGAAGAGCGCATTCTACGCGAGCCATAACTGGCATCCGCTCTTTTTGGAAGGTACGAAGACGCTCGCCTACGAGCTCTGGGAGCAGCTGGGATGGCAGGCGCCTGACAGCGTTATTGTCCCCTTAGGGATGGGCAGTGCACTACTGGGGATGTACAAAGGCTTTCGGGAGCTAGCTGAAGCGGGCGAGATCGATCGGATGCCGCGTCTGTTCGGAGTGCAGGCCGCAAGCTGCGCGCCTCTTTACACTCTTCTCACCTACGGCCATCCGGAGGTGAGCACTTGGCCCACTATAGCTGAGGGAATTGCGTGTGCCGATCCGATAAGGGGCCCTGAGGTGGTGCATGCTATCAAGTCCACCGGAGGTAACATAGAGATAGCTGACGAGGAGGAGATAGTTGATGCGGTGACCGAGGCCGCGCGGCTAGGGTTCTGCATTGAGCCCACGTCTGCGGCTGCGCTGGCCGGGGCGGCGCGTCTGTTCAGGTCGGGGGCATGCGCGCCCGGCGGAACCACTGTAGTCGTGTTGACAGGCAACGGCCTAAAGTCCATAGACAAGATCATTGGCGCTGTCGCAGGAGGCGGTATCCGAACATGAAGGAGAAGATCGTAGGCATAATCGGAGGCATGGGGCCGGACGCCACAGTAGACCTATTCCAGAAGATACTCCGGGCTACGCCGGCGAAGAGAGACCAGGATCACCTCAGGATAATCATCGACTGTAACTCCAAGATCCCCGACCGGACGGCCCACGTCTTAAGGGGTGAGGAAAACCCGGGGCCGTACCTGGTGAGTTCAGCTCGGCTACTAGAGCAGGCAGGCGTGGACGTGATGGCCATGCCCTGCAATGCGGCGCATACATGGCACGATGAGATCCAGGCCAGTGTTGGGGTCCCGGTGCTCCACATCATGCGGGCAGCCGCTGACTACGCAGCCGAACGCTGGCCAAACATGAAGAAAATCGGGCTTCTGGCTGCTCCGGCCACGGTGAAAATCGGCATCTACCACCGCACCTTTGCCGAGAAGGGCATTGAGGTAATAGCCCCCGACGAGAAGCATCAGGAGATGACTACGCAGGCGATTTACGCGGTCAAGGGCGGCCAGACCGGACCCGATATCCACAGGCTCGCGGCCGATGCCGGCGAGTACCTGGCGGCCCAAGGGGCGGAAGCGGTGATCGCCGGCTGCACCGAGATCCCGCTGATCCTTACAGACGGCGACATATCAGTGCCGGTGGTGGACGCCACCTGGGCCCTGGCGGTCGCGGTGGTGAGGTTCGCCCGCGGGATGTAGACTGGGGCTGAATATCGCCGCGGCGCTCCCGTGTGAAAGAGGCGGGCCCGCTGCCGCAGCGCGGCAGATGCGGGCTCGCCTCTTGTGTGTTGCTCCAATGGCCGTAGCTCTACATTACCTTGCGACAGTTGCTTTGCGCCCTGGCGCGGGCTTGACTGTCGCCAGTTCCCCCTCGGTAGCTGCGATCACAATGGCGCCCGCTGCGTCGCCTGTTACGTTCATGCAGGTCCGGATCATGTCGAGGATGCGGTCGATTCCGGCGACCAGCATGATGCCGTCGAGCGGCAACCCTACGGTTTGGAGGACCATGCCCAGCATGATCATCCCGGCGCCCGGCACTCCGGCTGTCCCGACTGATGCCATAGTGGCGGTGAGGATGATCATCAGGTACTGGGGCAGTCCCAGCGGAATACCGTATACCCGGGCGATGAATATGGCGCACACGCCCTGGTAGATGGCGGTGCCGTCCATGTTGATCGTGGCGCCTAGCGGCTGCACAAAACTGGAGATCTCTTTCGACACGCCCAGGTTATCCTGAGCGCACCGCATTGAGATCGGCAGAGTAGCACTGCTCGAGCAGGAGCTGAAGGCCACTGCCATGGCCTCGAAGAACCCCTTGAAGAACGTGACGGGGCTCATCTTCGCCCAGATGTACACTGCTCCGGAGTACACGATGATCGCATGTAGTATGTTGGCCAGATACACCACGAAGATCAGTTTGGCAAGGGGCAGTAACACTGCTGACCCGCTGGTGCCGGTGACCCATGCGATCAGCGCGAACACACCTATAGGAGCGAAGCCCATCACGATGGCGGTGATCCTGTACATGACCTCTGCCACGCTGTCGAAGAACGCCAGCGCAGGCTTGCCCTTCTCGCCCAGAAGCGAAATCCCGATCCCCATGAACAGGGCGAATACAATTAGCTGCAGGATATTGTCGTTCGCCGCAGCGCTAATGGGGTTCGTGGGCACCATGTTAAGGAAGGTATCGACGACGCTGGGCATAGGTTTTGGCGTGTACGTGCCGACCTCGCCGACAACGTATCCGGCGCTCGGATCGAACACCAATGAAAGCAGGATTGCGAGAGTGATCGCGATGGCCGTGGTGACCAGGAAGTAGATCAGGGTCTTGCCGCCCACACGGCCAAGTTTCTTGAGATCGCCGATGCTGCTTGCGCCGACTACCAGCGAGCAGAAGACCATGGGGACGATCAGCATCTTGATAAGCCTAATGAACAGGTCGCCTAGCGGCTTGATCACCGCTATGGATGGCCCCACGATGAGGCCGACAATCGCGCCCAGGACGAATCCGATCAGAATCTTTACCCAGAGTTTCATCCAGTACTTGCCCTCCCTCTTGGTTTGGTCCTGTCTTCTCCACAACTACCAGCACCAGTCCGCTGCCTCGGGTCCTGAGGGTCATTTACTGAGCATACTCTCATCTGTTCGCCCGGCCTATCGTCCGCAGTGAAGCACGCCATCGCTCGGTCGGCAGAACCGGTGTGTTGGGATCACCTCCCGCAAGCTCTTTTTACCGCACCTAGGATTTCCGGGTACAGCCAATGACTTCGGGAGACGCCTCGACAACGTTCGGTCCCAAAGCCATACATACGCCGACACTCGATGTTTCATTTATGCCAGCATATTCAACAGAAGTACTTCAGACTCCTTCTTTGCAGCGCGAAACCCAGCATGGCAACATTCGGGCCGGCAGTGTAGAATTAGCTATCGGGATGCTGCATTAACTGACGGTGCCGTGGGAGCACTGTACACTGACTTCGCAGTTCAGCGGGAGGATTGATTATGCAGAAGATATACACCGGGAAGACCAAAGACGTGTTCTTGCGAGGCGACGGCAGCGTCTTACTTCGCTTCAAAGACACCGTAACAGGCGTGGGCAATACGATTGATTCCGGAGCCAATGAGGTAATCGGCGAAGTGACCGGGAAGGGACGCTCCTCCTTCAGGCTGACATTGCATTTCTTCGAGCTCCTTCGCAAGGCCGGAATACCCACACACTTCATCAGTGCTGGTCCCGATGCCAACACGGTCATCGCCAGGCTGGCGCGGTCTTTCAGGCTCGAGGTGATATGTCGCATGAAAGCTTGGGGCAGCTTTGTGCGTCGCTATGGCAACTATGTGAGCGAAGGCGAATCTCTTCCGCCGCTGGTTGAGTTCACCTTGAAGGATGATGAGCGAGGCGACCCTCTCATTACAGAGGATGCACTGGTCGCTCTGAATATCGTCTCCAGAGAGGCCATAGATTACATGAGGGTCACCGCGCGCCAGGCGACGTCGCTGATTGCGGGGCACTTAAGCGAGCGAGGGCTGGAACTGATCGACATTAAGTACGAGTTCGGCGAGGTCGACGGCCAGACCATGATTATCGACGAAGTGTCAGGCGACAGCATGCGGGTTGCCTGCAACGGGCGAATTCTGCTCCAGACTGAGCTGGAGGAAGCTCTTCTAGGCAAGGCGTAGACACGCCTGCCGGTGTAGTTGCCTCAGTTCTCAGGTTGAAAGGGGAGATCTCATTGAGAAGGAGACTTGTTCTAGCGCTGCTGCTTGTGGCCCTTATGGCGGTCCCGGGTTCGGCGCACGCCACCGCTCGCCGCTTCGACGCGGGTCTGTTCATCCCGGTTATCGGGAATATCGTCACCGCTGAGGATGTAGATGCAGATGCAGGCCAGCCCATCGACATCACGCGAACGTTCGCATCGGGAGTACCCTACATAGTACTGTGGATGAACACAGTTGGGGCATATGAAGGCGCTCCGCTGCTGATCAAGGTCACGCGCCTCGACTGTGACGAGGCTGAGTCGGACACGTGGGATTTCGAAATGCGGGGCTCCGAATCCGATGTAGGTTGGGTCTTCCTCGAGCCCGGCCAGGGCAATACCGATCCTGCTACAGGCGGATGGAGTGACGGTTGGTACCGCATCATCGTCCTCTACGACTACGAGGAGATGTACGATCTGTACTTCTACGTGGGCGTGTAGGCGGGAGATTGCGTGCTCGCTTCGAAGGGCCCCCCGGCGCTCGCTGGAGGGCCCCTCACTGTCGTTACTGGGCGGGCGTATCTACCAGTGCATGCAGTGACGCCTCGTCGAACCGGAGCCCCGCCGTGTCTCCGACGCGAAGCGGTTCGCCTTTTGCGGGGTTGAAGTCGATCAGCGTGAACGAGCTCCCGCCCCCGAGTGTGATGCCGTACTCCATGTGCGATCCGAAATACATGGCCCGGATTACGGTGCCGCTAGCATGCGCATCCGGGCTGATCTGCTCGTTGGCCCCACAGATGGTTGCCGCCTCAGGCCTGCAGACCACCAGCACGCGACCGCCGACCACCGCCGCCGCCGCGGCCAGGTCATCCTGGCCTTCGACCACGAGTCGCCGACCGTCCACATCGATGTCATAGAGCGTCCTTCCCGGTCCGAGCCGCGCTGCAAGCTCGGCGTTTCGGCCGTCGTCGACCTTGGCTCGTCCTACTAGCGATCCAGGGAGGAAGTTGACGCGCCCAATGAAGTCAGCCACGAACTTCGATGAAGGCTGGCTGTACACTTCCGAAGGCGTGCCCATCTGTTCTATTCGGCCCTGGTTCATGACTACGATCCTGTCGGATATGGCCATGGCCTCTGATTGGTCGTGGGTTACGTAGATGGCCGTAATCGACAGGCTTGTCTGGATCCGACGTATCTCCTCACGCATCTGCTCACGCAGCTTGGCGTCGAGGTTGGACAGCGGTTCGTCGAACAGCAGCACCTGCGGTTCCACCACCAACGCACGAGCAAGAGCGACACGCTGCTGCTGGCCGCCTGAGAGCTGCCCGGGCTGGCGCGACTCGAAACCGGTGAGCCCCACGAGATCCATGATTCTCTTGATCCGGCTCTGCTTGTCCTGTTTGGCCAGGTTACGGAATCTCAACCCGTAGGCGACGTTCTCTCCAACCGTCATGTGTGGAAAGAGGGCGTAGCTCTGGAACACCATCGCAGTGTCGCGATTGTTCGGAGGCAGGGAGGTTACGTCTCGGTCGCCAATGAAAACCCGACCTGAGGTGGGGTTTTCGAATCCTGCGACCATGCGCAGGGTAGTGGTCTTGCCGCAGCCGGACGGGCCCAGGAAAGTGACTAGTTCACCTGGGTTGATAGTGAGTGTGACGTTATCTGCCGCCACTACCTGCTGCTTCTCCGGGCCGATGAATACCTTGGTCAAGTTGTTGAGGGTCACGCTTTTGGCGTTTGAAGCCATACTCGAACCACCTACCTCGGCAACATGCCCGCAGGACGATGTTCCTTGCCCACGAGCACGCGCATGATCGCGAAGGCTACCATGACAATGATGATCAGGAATATCGAAAGGGCGCTGGCCGCGCCCAGACGCATGATCTCGGTCTGAGCCAGAGTAAGGGCCGTGAGGTGATTCCAGCGGGCCGATACCAGGAATATCACGGCTGAAACCGCAGTCATGCTGCGGACAAAGCTGTACGATAGCCCGGCCAGGAGCGCCGGCCTTACGAGCGGCAGCGTGATGTGCCCGAAGGTATAGCCACTGCTCGCGCCCAGGTTCCTCGATGCCTCCTCGATTGCCGGGTCTATCTGCTGCAGCGAGGCCACGCCCGCTTCGATGCCTACAGGCATTTCGCGGAAGACGAAACAGAGCATGATGATTAGCCCAGTTCCGGTCAGCAGCAGCGGAGGCCGGTTGAACGCGAGGATGTAGCCGATGCCCACGACCGTTCCGGGCACTGCGTAACCCAGCATTGAGACGAAGCCGAGCAATCCCTTGCCCGGGAACCGCTTTCGCACGACCAGGAAAGCGATGATCATGGCAAGAAAACCGGTGATAGGCGTGGCGCCTGCTGCCATGAGAACTGTGGACTTGATGCTGTTACTGCCCACATCCCACGCGTACTTGAAGTGCTCAAGAGTGGGAGTCCAGTTGACTCCCCAGAGCTTGACGAACGCACCGCCGATCACCACTGAGTAGAACATGATCGTGGCGAGTGCGGTGATCCAGCATACCACTTCACAGAAGACCGCCACGCCTCTTGACACCATGGGGATAGTATGCATGCTGGGCTTGCCCGTCACTGTGACATACGAGCGCCTCGATACCCAGTAGCGCTCCACCAGGAACGCTGTGAGGGCGGGGAAAAGAAGCAAAATGGCCAGCGCGGATCCCCTTGGCATGTTGTACATGCCTGTGAACTGTAGATACGCCTGTACCGACAGCACATCGTACTTGCCCGCCAGCACCATGGGGTTAGCGAAGTCGGCCAGTGAGGTAACGAAGACCAACAGCCATGAGCTTGCGAGCCCCGGTGTCGACAGGGGAAGTGTTATCGTCGTAAACACAGACCACCGCGATGCGCCCAGGTTGAGCGCGCCATCCTCGAGGTCGGCATTGATGGCCTTGAGAACGCCGTCTAAAACCATATACGCTATGGGGAACATGCCGAGCGTCTGAACCAGCACCAGGCTCCACAGCCCGTACACATTGAAGTTGGTCCGGCCGAATATTCCCCGGGTTATGAGGCCGTTCCGCCCGAACAGCAGGATCACGCTGAGGCAGAACATGAATGGCGGAGAGATGATGGGCAGCAGCGCCATCTGCCGGATGAAACCCGGATGCCTTACGTTGGCCCTGTTGAGCCCAAAAGCGAATATGAAACCAACGACCGTGGACGTAGTGGCCGATATGGCACCCAGCCTCAGCGAGTTGGTGAATGACCGGGTGAGCCATTTCTGACTGAATATATAGCGGTAGGTGTCAAGGCTGAGCACGCCTCGAGGCGCTATGCTGAGCCAGAAAACCTTCCACACCGGCCAGACCACGAAAACCGAAAGCAGCAGCACGATTGCTGCAAGCGTTGCCAGAAGGATGGGATCGCGGGCCAGGGCTTTGACGTCGGCTATGGTATCCCGCGTCCGAGATGTGCGGGGGCGTGGCTGTTCTATTGCCATCTGACTAAAGCTGACCTCCTTCCACGCCTGTCAACGAAACGAGGGGCGCCCGCACTTGGCGCAGGGCATCCCCCCGCTTCGCGTAAACACGAATATGGCCTTACCGGGTGCTGTAGATCTGGTTGTTCCACTTATCGACCAACCGCTCGCGCTCGTTGGCCGCCCACTGGTCGTCCTGGTCGATCGTGTTCACCTGAGTGAACGGTATGGCGCCTTTCATGAGCGGGACTTCGACAAACGGAACGGTGCAGGTGCTGGCGTATATCTTGGCCGCCTCCGCCGTTAGGGCCCAGTCGTACAGCTTCTTAGCGTTTTCCATCTGCTTGCCGCCCTTGACCAGCGAGATCGAGGCGACTTCGTAGCCTGTGCCCTCAGACGGGAAGGTGATCTTGATATCGTAGCCTTGGGTGACCAGCTTGACCTGGTCGTGGGCGTAGCCGATCCCTATCGCGCACTCGCCCAGCGCGGCGCTCTTGCCAGGCGCCGAGCCTGATTTCGTGTATTGGGCAATGTTCTTATCCAGCTCTTTCAAGTAAGCGAAAGCCTTCTGCTCGCCCCAGAGTTGGACCAGGGTAGCGATGACATTGTAGGCCGTGCCGGACGTGCCGGGGTTGGCCATCTGGATCTCGTTGCGGAAGACAGGCTTGGTAAGGTCGGCCCAGCTCGTTGGGGCTTCCGCCTTGAGCTGCTTCAGTCGGTCGACACTGCATGCGAACGACAGTGCGCCGGCGTAGATGCCTGTCCAGTAGTTGTTCTTGTCGCGGAACTTAGCGGGAATGTTCTTGGCGTTGGGGGATAGATATGGTGTGGTCAGCCCCTTGTTGGCGGCTTCGATATGGCCCAGCCCGACTCCACCAAACCACATGCTGGCCTGGGGATTTGAAGCTTCTGCCTCAAGACGGGCGACGCACTCGCCTGTGGCCAGACGAACCCACTCGACCTTGATGCCGGTCTTCTTTTCGAAGGCCGCGAAAACCTCCCTCGCCAACGGCTCATCGAGGGTCGTATAGACTACAACCTTCTCGGCGCTCATCGTGGGCACTACGAGCATAACGGCCAGAACCAGAACCATGGCGACAATCGATAGGAAACGTTTCAACATAAGTCCTCCCTTCGGCATTTCGGAGCCACATGCCTTTCAAACTCCTCAAGTATTCCACACACGGTGCGGTTCTCCTCCGGCAAGTTCAGCCGGGTCGTCATCCGCACCGTTGGCGGCGCACACAGATAATGCGTGCGCAAGCAAATGGGCAAGAAGGAAATGCCGATTCGATGTAGAAAGTACTCTGCGCAAAACAGCGCAAAAATCGCTGCGCAATTGCCCACCGATAATATAGCACTGATGGAGGTCTGGAAATGGTGCGACTCGAGCGTCTCTCTGGCCGGCCTATTCTGCGCCCCCTGCCCGAGCACGGATGGGAGCGGTCTGCCGTGTTCAACTGCGGCGCCATAGGCAAAGACGGGGTCTTCCATCTGATCTACCGCGCCTGCGATCTGCCGAGTCACGACAGGTTCGGCGACTATGTATCGTGCATGGGCCACGCGATCAGCCTTGATGGCGTGGGCTTCGTGCGGCATGATGGGCCGGTGTTCGAAGGCGAGGGCGCGCAGGAGCGGCGCGGTGTGGAAGATCCGCGGATCGTGCAGGTAGAGAACGAGAATACGTTCTACATGATGTACACGGCCTATGGCGCCCGTTTCGATGGGGATTTCCGAATATCCATGGCAAGCTCCGAGGACCTTGTGAATTGGTCGCGCTTGGGCGTGGTGCTCGATGAGCCCAACAAGGACGCTTCGCTGTTTCCTGCCAAGGTGAATGGAAGGTACGCCATGCTACATCGCAGGTGGCCAGATGTCTGGATGGCGTTCTCCGACGACCTCGTGACCTGGACAGATCATACGGTCGTGATGAAAACGGTGCCGAATTCATGGGAATCTGAGCGCATCGGCATTGCAGGGCCGCCATTTAGGACAGCGCATGGATGGGCACTGGTCTATCACGGCGTAGATCCGTCCAACACATACAGGCTGGGCTGGGCGCTCCTTGACTCGGCGGATCCCACGCGAGTGATCTGTCGACAGAGCGAGCCCATACTTGAGCC
>Ga0255344_1001702_pt1 | contig 28403 bp, 37 predicted proteins | sample wastewater_treat_5_FD_192414 | JGI IMG/M metagenome (GOLD analysis project Ga0255344, IMG submission 192414) | Wastewater microbial communities from Lulu Island WWTP, Vancouver, Canada - plant18 | ecosystem: Engineered > WWTP > Wastewater > Unclassified | place: Canada: Vancouver, British... | reverse complement strand
TTGGTAGTTCAATACTAAATAACTGAATATCAGGGTTTTATACTAATATTTCAGACTGTATTTATTAACAAAAACATCATAACATATTAACAATCAATCAGATAATATTTTTTGTCATGTACTAAGTTGTTTTCAACTAATATTGAGAATGAACATATTTTAAGGAATCGTTTAAACAAGGCTTTTCAGAAACCATATTGCCTTAAATGTGCGGTTTTTTTAGCAAATGGAGACTATGATCACTTAACGACCATTCCCAAAATTAAAGAACTTGCACAGGATGAAGATTTTCAGGATATAGTTTTTGTTATTGTTGAAGAACCCTTTTCTGAAAGGAATTACGAAAAATTTATTGATTATATTGCCAGGAAGCAGGTAAGCGACAATCATAGTTATGACGAACAGTCGGCTAATTACGAAAACTACGCAAAAGAGCAAGTAAAAGAGTGGTTTTCCAGAATTAAAAACAGATATATGCAGATCATTTTTAGGGATAAAGATGAAAAACATCTTGCCACTAAAATTGGCAATGTAATCAATCGTTCATACAGTCCGGTAATTTTTTCAAAAGGTATCGATAACATTTCTGACTTATTCAGGAATGCAAACGTTTGGAAATTTCAAACAGCAATAAAGGCAGCGGAGATTTTTATTTTTGCCGATGACCGTACTGGACTTGAAGAAAAAACCTCAGGAGGCCCATATGTCTATCTAAAATATTTAATTAAAGACAAAGAAGGCGAATATATCATTGCTGATAATTTAATGTTGAAAACAGATGGCGATCCCAATCACACTTTAAATATTATTCAAGGAGAAATAGACTCAAAATTTTCCAAACTAAAACAGAGATCACTTTTTAATATTGGTGAAGAATTAAAATTTTTAACATACTCACCCTTTGGACTTTATACAAATATGCCCAATATGGCACTTATGGGTTTTGTACTAAGAAAATATATTGGAGAACTATATGTAGCTGATGTGGGAAAACCTATTGAAAAGGATGAAATGCGTGATTTGATCGGCTATATGTTTAGTTTCTGGCAGGACGGTAGAAATCAAAATAAATTGAATGTACGTTTTGGATCTAAAGAAGAAAGGGAGCTAAAAAAGATACTACTTGACCTGTTTGATTTAAAAGACTTTAATAGCATTACCGATACACGATGGGCAATTGTGAATTACGTAAAAACAATTGCAAAATACCCTATTTGGTCATTGAAATATTGTACTGATGGAAAGAACATTTCGGATGCAATTGATGAATTGTTAAAGCTTATCTATAATTCCACAAATGATATAGATGTTAAGTTAATTTCTGGGGTTTTAGGAAAAATAAAGGATTATCGTTATGAACTAAAATTAGCACTTAAGCATGAAAATTTCAGAGCAGGGTTTCTAACATTTTTGAAAAGTGTGGATGATGGAATTTCCATCACAAATGAAAACTTTAATGAAGTTAGAGATTATTTGTTTTCTAGTATGCAAGAAGAAATAGGTTTGTGGAAGGAAGACAATGTAAAGCTTAAAGTTTATCAATGGCACACACACAAAAATCAACCTGCATCATATCCAACACCCCCAAATAATCCAGATACTCCTCAAAATCCAGATGCTCCCACGTATACTCCCACGCCTGAAAGAGAAAAAATCATTTTCAAAGTCAGGAATTTTAATCATGGTGAACAGGAACTTAAAAATAGAATTGTAAAAATGATTGAAGAAAATCAATACTTTTCTCAACTGTTAAGTTTGATTGATAAATATTTCAATTAGAGGTAACCATGAAATTGACAGAAAAAATAAAAGAATTTGAAAGTATCGAAGAATTGATTTCAGAGATTAATTCTGACAAGGTTACAAATGAAATATTGTCGAGACGATATCCAGTTAGATTAATTTTTTTACAAAGATTTGAAACTTTTAGGGAGTTGATTGAAAGACTATCTTCAATCGGGATTGAAAACTATCATCTTGAATGGGATTTACCGCATCCGGATGGGTGGATCACAAAAGATACAATAATCAGCATTGTTAAAAATTTATCAAAGGATACAGTGGTTGTGCCTTTTTCAGAAATTGTTAGATTTTATTCAAAAGAGGATTTTAATAATTTCTTCAATCAATTGCTACTGATTGAAAATGTTGAATTATCAAGACGGATTTATTTACCATTAATTGGAGTTGAAGAAAGATTTGAGAAAGAATTTTTTCAGGATTTTACCAGGAAAGATGAATCTGCTCCCTATTGGAAAATATCAAGAGAAACTCCGAATTCAATAAAAGTTTATTTGACTTCACAAACCCTCACTAAAAGGATTGGCAATTTTGAAACTATTGTCAATACTGAAGAATGGCTCAAGTTTTGGAAGAAAAAAAGCCCATGTGATGTCATATGCCATTCGAAACCTCTAAACTTATTCTACAAGAACACTTTACCTGACACTATTTTTATGATTGAACAAGTTGATAACCAAAAGAATTTAATTGAAAAAATCTTCAATATTGAAGTTCCGATTCCTTTTGATAAGTCGGAAAAACCATACTGGGAAAAATTTCTCATCCTTTTAAACAAAGACTTCACAACCTTTAAGGCTTTTGTAAAAAGTTATTTCAAGGTTACCTCATTATCAATTTTTTCTTTACTGGAGCATTGGCTAAAGTCAAACGATTTCTTTGAGAAATGGCTTTTAAAACACTTTGTTTTAACTCAAAGTTGTTTAGAAACAAAATACATTTTTAAAGTTTTTGAATCACTATCAGATTATTCTGATCACACTTTGCTTAAAGGCCTCTACCAAAGAATATTTAGTCTGGAAATTAATGAGGAATTTATTAATGATCGATTAGAATTGATTCAACAGTACTCAAGACTTAAACAAATTATTCTTTGTGATGAAACGCTTGTCGAATTAAATTCTAATATTCACTCTATTACCGATCACAAACAGGCTTTATTGCTCACCACAGGAATGTTCCAGTTTGAAAAAGCCTTTATTCTTGGATTATTTGCAAAAGGGGAAATTGATAACTTAGATATACTATACCAACGGTTTCCCGAAATTTTACATTACAATTCAGAATGTTCATTTGACAATCTTACGAATGAAAATGAATGGGTTTTAGAGTATTTAAGCGAGTATAAAAAATCAAAACTAAATGACTCTACAACCAACCGTTTAAAGGAAATATTGTTTTTAAAGAATGGCAATGAACAATCATTTTACAATTGGTATCATAGTTTTGAAGCCATTCATAGTATTTTCCATTCAATTAAAGTGGATAAAGTAATATGGATTGATGCCATTGGGATTGAATGGGTATCTTTTATTGAGAATTTTATTATAAACAAAAAAGATGATTTAAATGTAATTAAAAAACTAATTGGAGTATCCAATCTACCAACAAGTACTGACCAAAACAAATTTCATGACGTCAAGTATATTCAAGATTTTGATAGACATATCCACTCAAATCAATATTCCTATCCGGACTCAATCATTAAGCAATTTGATGAAATTAAAAGAATAATTGATACTAACATTATACTTGATTCTGAGCAAACAATTGCGATAGTCTCTGATCATGGACTAACCGCTTTATCTAGGCTTGCAGTATCTAAAAAATATGGCAAAGACGATAGCCATGAGGGGCGTTATATTGAAGTTGAAGATAAAGACCATATTCCTGATCCTGATTACATAATCCATAAATCAGAAATTGACAGAAAAAACTATTTAATAGCATTAAAACATAATTCACTAGGTAAAAAACCAATAAGAGAAGTTCATGGGGGTGTAACTCCAGAAGAAGTATTAGTCCCATTTATTGTAATTTCTAACAAGAAAGAAAGTACTGAAATAGATTATTCAATAATAATTGAAAAGACAGAAATACCTAAAAAGGAACCAATTATTTCAATTACCATAACACCTACACCTGCTACGGCTAATATTGAGATAAAGGGGAAAATTACAAAACTTAGTTTTAATGAAACAACTCAAAAGTGGGAGGCAAACCTTGATAAATCTCTATCAGGGAAAATCCCAATTAAGGTGAAATCAGGTAAAAGTGAAAAAGCATATACAATTAATATAATCTCAGGAATAATAGAGGAGGACCTATTTTGAGCACACTTGACGAAAAAATAAAACAAGCATTTCCTGACGAATCAGTTATTAAGATTCCTCAGAATTATAGTGTTTTTGCTGGTAAAAATTTACCTTCATTCATAAAGGATTTCTTAATAAAACGCTATACTGACAGCTATGGCAATCTAGACCGAAATGGAGTTCTAAAATTCTTGGAAGACCATATTCCCAGCAAGGATAACGATCTCAAAAATCGTCTACGAACCCACAGGGAAGAAGTGACTGTATTAACTAGATTTATTGTTGAAACAGATTTGAAAAATGATAAATTACTTTTTTCTATTCCTGATTTAGGCATAAAATCAACAGAAGGACGAATACCAGACCATGTTGCAAAGAAAAACAAAGAATTAAAAGATGGTGAACTTTGGGGAGTTGTCACCTTAGTATATCAACCACCTGCAGATAGGGAAAAGGGCTATGTTGAACTTGTTAATTACAAGGCTTTCAAGCCCTATAAAGTAGATTTGGAATATTTCAGATCAGCACGAAAAGAATTTAGCACAACTGAGTGGATAGACCTATTGATACGTTCAATGGAATACAATCCAGATGGTTTTGAATCTTTGTCGCAAAAACTGATGTTTCTGAGCAGGATTCTTATATTTATTGAGCCTCGGCTAAATATGATTGAGTTGGCGCCAAAGGGTACTGGTAAATCATACATTTTTGGGAATCTTAGTAAATACGGATGGATGATAAGTGGCGGTAAAGTGACAAGAGCAAAGTTATTTTATGATATGACTAAAAAGTCAAAGGGGGCAATTACTTTGTACGATTTTGTTACAATGGATGAAATTCAAACAATCACATTTTCTGATTCAGCAGAAATACAAGCCGCTCTTAAAAGTTACCTCGAGTTTGGTTATACAACTGTTGCTAATGTAAAATTAGTATCTCAAGCGGGTTTGATTATAATGGGTAACATATCTCTTTCAAAAGATAAAAAACCGATACGCTTAAAGTACTTCTCAGAACTCCCAGAAACCTTCAAAGAATCTGCCCTTCTAGATCGATTTCATGGTTTTATCGAAGGATGGAAACTTCCAAGAATTAGTGAAGATTTAAAAATTAATGGATGGACGTTAAATGTTGAGTATTTTTCAGAAATAATGCATGAACTTCGAGACAAACCTATTTATTCTGCTATTGTTAACGACCTATTGGAAGTGCCTGCAAAAGCAGACACAAGAGATACTACCGCAGTTAAAAGAATAGCTACTGCATATTTAAAACTGCTTTTCCCAAATGTAAATGACACTTCTGAAATCAACAAAGAGGACTTTAAAAATTATTGTTTAATTCCAGCAATAGAAAAAAGACAAATAATTAGAAGACAAATTCACCTAATTGACGAGGAATTCTCTGATGAAATGCCAGATATAAAAACTGACTAATGCAATCTGAATTGCAAGCACATTGCCAAAGCCACACTAGCCAACGCATCAACCAAAGCTTTGTCAAAGAGCTTGCAAAGCCAGCCCACGAGAAGAAATGCGAAGCATTCACGAACACCTTAAAAATCAATAATGAAGTGAGTAATTTCAAAATTTTTCTCCCACGCTAAAAAGAAAAAAATTAAAACACGCCAACACACAGGCGACACAGACAGAAAAGAAAATGGAACGAATGACAAGTTTAATATGAAAGTACAATTTGACAGAAACCTACGGACAGACAAGAACCGCCAGTGCATAACAGGCGGTATATTTTATTGCCGAGACAGTGCGGATTTCAGCGATTCTGCATCTAATAAACTTTCTTGTAACTTGACAGGACAGTGCTTTGAAATCGGCAACAAAAACATACCGCCAGCCGTTAACTGCAATGCTCAAATACCAATCGTAGTGAATAACTTTCTATTGAAAAAGTAGTCATTCAGCAATCCAAGCTGTATTTTTGAAAACCATACATTTAAAAGTATTCTCGTGAAAGAGCCATTATTTGAATATGTAAACTCCAATATCAAACACCAGATAATCAGAGGTGATAGCCTATCTATTCTCAAACAGATTCCTGATGAGAAATTTGATCTGGTAATTACTTCACCTCCGTATAATATTGGCAAATCCTATGAAGTTAAAACTAGCGTTGAGGACTATTTATCCACCCAGGAAGAAATAATAATTGAACTCATAAGGACTCTTTCAAATAAAGGTAATCTATGCTGGCAGGTTGGGAATTTTGTTGATAAAGGAGAAATATTTCCTCTCGACATTTATTACTATCAGATATTCAAGAAATTTGGACTTAAACTCAGAAATAGAATTATCTGGCACTTTGGACATGGGCTTCATGCCAGTAACAGGTTTTCCGGAAGATACGAGACATTATTGTGGTTCAGTAAAACTGATGAATACATCTTTAACCTAGATAACGTCAGAATTCCCTCAAAATACCCTGGCAAACTGGCTTTTAAGGGACCAAAGAAAGGTAAGCCATCAGGAAATCCTCTTGGGAAAAACCCTAGTGATATATGGGAAATCATGGCACAAGACTGGGAAACAGGTATGTGGGATATTCCAAACGTAAAATCAAATCATCCAGAAAAAACAATACATCCTTGTCAATTCCCAATAGAGCTCGTTGATAGGTGTGTATTGGCATTAACTAATGAGAATAGTTGGGTCCTTGATCCATTTGCCGGGGTTGGTTCAGCAGTAATTTCCTCGATTAGAAACAATAGGAATGCAATTGGTATAGAAAAAGAAGAAGAATACTGCAAAATTGCACTTAAGAGAATAGACGACCTAAGAGAAGGCAAGTTAAAGACAAGGCCAATGAATAAACCTATTCATAAACCATCAGGAAATGAAAAGGTTTCACAAATTCCCAAAGAGTGGCAACAAACACAGAACCAGCTTGATCTTTCATTAGAACAAAAAGCCAAATATGAAAATATCACAGAAGTATTCACATCTAAACGGTGAAGAATACCTAATTGTCCATCATAACAATCTGTATAAAGAAATTATGCAGGTGGTTAAAAGTATAAATGCTACAGAGTACCTGACAAAGGTAAGCCAAGAAAAAACTATGCCTGGGACAATGCTATTCAGCCCAATTGAGCTTAATAAAGCGTTTAACAATAAATTCAATGCTTTAGGTTGGTCTGAAAGTAGATACAAGTATTACATAACAACAGATCAGAGACTTCTGCCAGAATTGATTACCCTACCTTATGATAAGCAAAGAGACTTTCTTGTCTCAAAAGGAGTTTCCCATCCAATTTCTTCGTATAAACAAACAGATTTTGTAAAAGAGCAGATAGCAGTTGAAGTTCAATTTGGAAAGTATGCTTTTGTTGCCTTTGATCTATTTGTGAAACATTTGCTTTTCTACTCTGGTGGAGTAATTAATCTTGGTATTGAGATTTTGCCAACCAAGACCATGCAATCAAATATGAGCAGCGGAGTAGCATATTATGAAGGTGAGGTTTACAATATCCTTAGACATGGTCGTAACAATCCACCTGTACCTTTACTCATCCTGGGCATTGAACCTTAAAGAGCACTGCAGTTAACAGGTCGGTATATGCAATTGGCTTTCCGCACCGCGAGAACTTTCTGGCTAAAGAGGAACGTTAAGTGGTCGGCGGTGCGGCCTGCCCCGGCTCCCGCCGGGGACCCCCTCTTGGTGTCACGGTTTTTGCCATCGCGAGAATAAACAAATAACATCATATCCCTACATCGCACCACGAGTGCAAAAACACGCACCACCGCGACTCTGCGCCAACTGCACATACCGCAATAACAGTAGATGTTCTTTTTTAAAAAAAATATTATTAACTTAAAATCAATTAATTATGGCTATTAGAATTGAATTTACAAAAATGCTTGAACTGCTTCTTATGATTAAATCAGAATGTGAAGAACAGTCTGGACTCTTATTAAAAGGCGTATCAGAAGAAGAACGCAAAGCATATTATGAACGTATTAATAAAAGATATAAAGAATATGCCGTTGAACTCAATGATGAATTGCATATTGAAGAAGATGATGAAAACTAAATTGCTTTACCTTCAAGTTTTTTAATACGTTCTTCGATTTTCTCTTTCTCAGCAATGAGTTTTTTAATTTCGCTTTCTTTAATGTCTTCAATGCGTTTAAAACAAAGTTCAATGAGTTTTTCAAAATGTTCTGTTGTCATCGTTGTGCTATGCCTTATTATTCGGCTTGCGTTCATAAATGGTGTTACCTTTACTTTCTTTACTTCTGTTGGCGTTGTACCTTCAGTAAGTTCTTTTTTTCTTCTTGCCATTGCTTTTTATTGTTATTGATTAATAAAATTATTAACGTTCATAAAGATAGGTTATTTTATCAACATTCAATTTAAGGCTGTTTTTAGGCGATTTAAGACACTTTTGTTTTTACTGATAGTTTGATATTACTTTGGCATAGTTGTTTTGCCTTGTTTTGATTATTGATGTCAGATAAAAAGAAACGCATCAACCGTATTTGGTCAATGCGTTTTATGTTATTAAAGGGAATTTAAGGTTACTGAACTGTAATTTTATTTATTGTCCAATCTGGAAATGTTATTTGTGTGCTTGCTCCAATTGGTGACGCATACCAATAAATGTTTCCGAATGTAAATGAATTCATAGGATATTCTCTTGCCCTTCCATTGTAAAAAGTCAAAATATAATCACTGCTTACTGATTTTGTTTTATTATAATAAGCGTAGTAAAAACCATTATCAGATAAATTGAGTTTTTCAACTTCAAATTTTCCAGCATCAACAATTTTTGGAATATCTTCCACAGGAACATCAACAATGATTAAAAAATCCGCATAGGTTGCTATTAATTGAATTGGCGTTCCATTAATTACGACATTTGGCATATTAATTTTTATGTCCAATGTTGTTGTATTTGCGTGTACTGTTTGGTAATCAATATTATACGTTCCCGCATAAATATTAAGACTTATTCCCGCTTGTAATTGCGCAATCGTCACGCTTTGTGTAACTGTTTCAGAAGGATTATTAATATTTGTAAATGTCAATGTTGCGGGTGCTGTATTGTAATTATATACCCACGTTGACGGGTCAAACCCTTTTGTCATTGGCATTGAATAAATATTTTTAAGTTTCAGTTCTTGTGTTATTATTTCCCTTTCAACAATTGGTTGTTCTTGTTTATCACAACTTGTTAACCCTATTGCAAATATCATCATTATGGCAATTGCTACTGATTGTATTCGCTGTTTTGCTTGTTCTGTCAGCCTTGCAATTCGCTTGTTGATGTTGTCAAGAATTATTTTCTTTTGTTCTGCTGTGCTTTCAATGATTTCTTTGTGTTTTAAAAAGTCATAATTTGATTGTGTTTGCATTACTTCAATAAATGCTTTTTCCTTTTGAGTTGCTATGCCTTTCTGATAGTCATACTCATAAATGTTTTCTTTCGCCATTTTAATTTATTTTTATGTAATTATTATTTATGATTTTGAACAAAGGAAATTTTCCCTTTCACCTTTGTTCATACATAAATACTGACAGATTTTAAAAAAGAACCCCTTACTTGTAATAAATATGACAGTTGAAAACTAATATTATTCAGTAAGGAGTTCTTAAGAAGAAAATAAGGAAAGTATTTCAGTCTTTAGTAACGTCAAAGAATATTAATTGTCTTATGTACTTGCCCATACTGATATTATTTATTCGTGCTTGTTGTCTTAATTTATTAATTTCATTCTCTGACATAAGCATTGTAAACTGGCGTGTTTTTTTCGGTTTGTTTGGCTTGTTTGGCTTGGTAATCATAGCTTTATTCATTGTTTAACAAATTGTGTAATAGGTTTTTATCTCCAGTAATCATATATTGTTTTATCGCATATTGGTATTTCATATATTCTTTGTCGCCTCTTTTGCCGTAGTATTGACTGTCTATTAATTTGGCTATACGGTCGGTTACTTCCAATAATTTCTTGTCAACTGTGCTTGCTCCAAAATTATTTTCCAAATATGCAAGCCAATCATCACTTTTTAATAAGTCAATTAAGTTGATATGTTTATGTAGTTCCACCCTATTAACAATACCGTTTATCAAATCTATTCCACTATATATAAATGGCAAATCAATTTCTTTCATTGGTTCATATTCTTTCAGATAATGTTTCTTTATATAGGTTTTTTTTATTACATCTCCCGCTTCTGTCCACCGTACCAAATTCAAATTTCTTTCATACTCCTTATATTCTTCTGATTCCTTTGGCGTTGTTGCTTCAAATTCTTTTACTATGTATTGCCATATTCTGTTAATATTGTCTTGATGATTTTGTCTATAACCCAATTCAATTCCCTTGTCTATCCAAAACCTAACCACTCTTAATTTTTCTTTTGGTAAATGTGTTTTTAAGTGATTGACAATTTTTAAAATTTTGTCTTTGTCTAAATATGTTTGCATAATTTGATTATTTTAAGTTATTGTTATTATTACCCCACCTCAATTTTAAGATATTCTTTAAATTATTGTTAATTCATTTTGCTCAAAATCTTTCAATTCCTCATTATCGCTTTACCTTTCTTAGGTGTGAATTTCTTTAAATCTTCAAAATGTTGTGCCTCTATATGTGCCTTAATTTCTTTGACGTGTTCCTCATTGCTTAGTACATAAGGGCTGTTTGGTATGCTGTGTTTGCTCATAACTATTTCTTTATTTGCTTTTCAATCCAATTTCTACTGTATTTGTTTTCATAGTCTTTACTTGCGTGTTCAATACTTAAGTCTATATTCTCTATATCCTCATTAGCTTGTTTGTTATTTCGCAAATTTTCAAAACGTTTAATGTTTATTCTGCTTTGAATGTATTCTTCAGTGTATTTTCCGTCTTTATTGAGTTTTTTAATTAACTCTTTGTCTTCTGTTCTTATTTCGGTTTTCATAATTATATCTTTTTATTTTATATTATTAATTATTGAGTTGTAATAGCTATATGCTTGCTGTATTTGTTTGTACAAGGTTATTTTCATCAGTTCAATATTATGTGTTTGGTCATCGTCTAACTGATGTTTGATTATGCACGTATTAATTCTGTTGTCTATATATTCAATTACCTCATCTTTCAATTTCTTTGGTGTTGTATTTTTTGTCATAATTCTATTTTCTTGTATTAAATACAATAATTCCTATGTATTTTTTATGAAAAATCACTTTTTAACCTATATAGGTTTTAAATGTTTGGATATAGGTACAACTTCAATTTCAAATATTCGATTCTGTTCGATTCTGGCGGGGTTAACTTTGAAGGAAATGTTGAAATTTTGAATTGTTAACTTTAAATTTGGTATTGCTTGTATTATAACTTACCTATTAGCATAAAAAAAAGTCTAATTATTATATTAGACTTTTCAAAGGACTGAAAAACAAGATTTGATTTTGCGACTAATTTTAATTTAATTATCAATCAAATTTCAAAAGTTAGTGTTTGTTATTAAGTATTATTTATTTTGTTTTAGTCTGTTGTATATTTCCCATAGTTTTGAATTTGGTGTATGCTCACTGTATTTTACTAAAAATGTAAGCATATTATATGTGTTATTTGGAATGTCATTAATTGGCATATTCTTTTCTTTCATTATAATTGCTTTGGCTATATATTCATTTGTATAAGTTGTTATATCAACATTTTCCCAATGTCCAAATTGCCTTGTATTTGTTTCATAAATGAAGCCAAATTGTGAGTTATAAATTATTAATTTTAAGTCATTAATTTGAGTATTGGTGTTTGCTGATATATTTGGCATACTATTAACTAATACCTTAGTTGGCGGGGATGTATATTGTCTATCGCTTCGCTCATCAAAACCTTTTGGAGTATGATTATCGGTTTCAACCTTTGGAGAATGATTATTAATTTCAACTTTTGGTTTGTTGTCATTTATTTCAACCTTTGGAATGTTATTATTTAATTTATCCTTTGAAGTGTTATCTTTCAATTCAACCTTTTCATTTATTACCTCAGTTGGGGTGTGTGAAGGATGCGAAGCCTCTGAAGGCTGAGCAGACTGTAACACATCCCCAACAACCATTTCAACCAAATTTTCCTTTGTTTTGCTTGGTTGGTCGTCTGCTGTGTTCCCGCCTTTGGCGGGCACAGCCGACTTTGGTTTGGGTTCAACGGGCGGCACGTCTGTTGAAGCATTATTATTTATTAGATACCCGTTTTTAGGATTCCTACTTTTAGGATTCCTTAATTCGGGTATTGTTGGAGCATCCCAACGATTCCCGTTTTCGGGTATTGTTGAAATGCTTATATGTCCATTTTTTGAGGGTATTTCGTTTACTGTCCACCTTACCCCGCTCTTTATCGCTTGCTTGTTCAGATACCCTAATTCTTGCAGTTTATCGGTTGCATTATAAAAAGCGACTTTCCCTATACCAGATTGAGGTTGCAGCACTTTTAAGTTTAATACAAAATTTTTATCTGAATTGGATAATATCATCAACATAATTCCTTTACAAATTACATTGATTCTTTCGTCTTTAATTAAATGATTTGTAATGACGGTAAAATTTTGTTTATGTTTGGCTCTGTTAATTATGAACTCATTTTTGTAGTTCTTTTTACTCTTATTATCTTTCATTATGTCACTGTTAATAATTATATTATTTATGTCACTGTTCAAGTTTTAAAAAGTACGGGGAATGTCCAGTGACAAACAATTCCCCATACTCTAATAATGACCCTTATTTGGTCACTGGTACTTTAATATATCCTTTTCGCACTCTTGCATAAACCGTTTTTCCGTCTTTGTCAACTTTAAAATGATTGGATATGTGCAGATGATTGTTGATTATTTCCTTTTGTCTCTTTGTTATATTGTTTGTTTTCACGCAAATAATGTTGTTAATTAAATTATGGCTTAAAATTATACTATTGTCTTATGTGTTTCTTTCTACTTTATCAACAAGATTCAAGATTGTCGTATTCTCTTTGTATAAGCCAGCGTATAAGTTCACTTCCGCTTATTTCATAATGGTTTATTAATACTTGCATTCGCTGAAGGTCTTTAATGTTTAGCCTTAATCCGAATCTTTCGTTTTGCACTCTGGGTTTTTTTATTCTTCTTATCATTTCAAAATCGTATTTGTAATAGTTATTTTCTAAGTACATTTATTGGTTCGTACTCAGAAATAAATACAAGGACTGGCGAAAAAAATATTAGACCCTAAAAAATTATAATATACAGTATATCAATCTAATAAGTAAATATTGAGCTATTAGGGCAGTATTATAGGAATCTGAATACTATGTTATGCATAGTACCCCACCCCAAATTTCAAATATTTTTCAAGGCTTTGTTGGTGGGGGGGTATAGCGCACATTGACAATTTTTTACATCCCTTCCCCCCTTCTTAACTCACTAAGGATAAATAAATGAAATAAAATAAGCAAATCAAGATAAATAGTTAACGAATGTAATCAGTCCTTACAAGCTGATTCAACATATATATGTTAAGCAAACATTATTATATAATTAATAATATTAAATATATAATAAATATTTGTTCAGTTTAGTATTATAATATAAAATATTAAGTAAATATATTATATTGGTTAATAAATGTAATCATCTTTTACTTGTAAGACATACTTTCAATATAAAAGTAAACAGCTATTAATAATTAATAATATTAAATATATCTGTAAATTTTCAATTGAAATATATTTTATTAATTTATTCTCTCTTCTTCTTAATATCTGTAAGGTTGTCTTACAAGTTAAGACAACTATTAAATTAACAGATAATCTCTTTTATTTCTATCATATATTAATTGGAATGTATTGCTATTGGTCAATTCAATATCAATAATCTGTACTTTCTTTATTGGCTTGTGAACTGTAATACTTTTAATAATTCTGTGTAGGGTTTGTTTGTCCAGTTCTAATTTCTTTAGCTCGTAAGAGTTGGTTTCTTTGTTTAATGTATAATGTCCTTTGATTAGTTCAATTTCAATCTCTCTGCCTTGAATTGTGTCTAACTTTTCTTGTATGTTGGTTAATTGTTCTTGTAACAGTTGTATTCTTTCATTTGCTATATCAATGCGTTCTATATATTTTGCTTTACTCATATTGCCCATTGCGTACATTTCATTATATCTATCTTTTGAGTTAATATATTTATCTTGTTCAGCTTTGAGTAATTTATAATCAACTTCAATCTTTTCAACCTTTGTATCAATGTTGGTGTTATCATATAATAATTGTTGTGCATTGTGTATTATATAATCTTGTACTTTGAGTTCTAACCAATTTTTTCTTATTGAAGAATTGCCGCAACCCTTAGTATATTTTCCGCTTGTGCATTTATAAAAGTTTCTCTTACTTTTACTATCTATTATCCCGTAAAAATGTTTACCACATATACCACATTTTATAATACGCATATCAAAAAGATATTCATATTTACGAGTTATTTTAAATTCGGGATTGGCGTTTTTCCAGTCTGTTCGTCTTTTTTGAACAGTATTGTATGTAAAATCATCAATTATTCTAAAATCTTCATTATGTATAATGTCACCTTTATATTTCCTCTGTCCAATATACAGAGAGTTGTATAATATATTATTAATTGTACCTCTGCTCCATTTGCTTATAACCGTTCGTGTTCTTACATTTTCTAAATTTAGCCAATTGGCAATACGTATCGCACCCCAACCATCAACAGCATACTTTTTAAATATGAGTTTTATTATTTCTGCTTCTTTGGGGTTAATGGTTAATACTCCTTTATTGTTTTCATCAATATATTTGCTTTCGTAACCATACGGAATATATTTACCGCCATTATACCCATTTTTATTATATACGCTGTTACGCTTTCCGCTTGCTATCCTATACCCTATAGTATTACTTTCTTTAACGTTTATTGCCGTCAGTATGCCTACTAAAAATATTTGGTCATCATCTTTTACCCATTCATTTATTTCATTGTATTTCATTGTGCTTATGTTTTCCTTTAACGAAATGACACAGATTTTTTCTTTCGTTAATTCTTCTACAATGTCGTTTACCTCATTACTTCTGCCTAACCTTGAAAGTTCTGAACATATTAAGTATTTTATATTGTTTCCTTTGGCATATTCAATACATTCAGTCATTGCTTTACGGTTACGCCTTGTTCCGCTTATCTTTTCTCTAAATGCAGTTGTTGCTATTCTATAACCGTTTTTCTTACAGAATTCCAATATGTCGGTTTCTTGCCTCTGGTCGCTTTGTTTACTTCTACTTACTCTATAGTAAACAACACATTGATTATCTGTTCTTTGAGTTTGTGTATTCATTATTGTATGGTTATTGGTAATATGCAAATATAAGAACATCGATTGTAAATATAGCACATACCGCCGAACGTTAGCTGCAAGCTTAAGTGATGTCTTGTACTGAAATAGGTTGACAACAAAACAACCTAAATCATGAAAAAACAGCAGACAAAAAAGAATGGCATGTATCGGTATCCGAACGTCGAAAAAAGGAAGTATTCAAGACCGGCATTTGCCCTAAAAAAGAAGATCATCGCCCAAATTGTGAACGGACAGATCTCCAAACATCACGCCTCTGTTAAATACAATCTGAGCAGAAGCACCGTTGACTATTGGATCCAAAAATTCACTACCTTAGAACAAGCAGAACGCTACATGGAAAAGGATAAAGAATTAAAACGTCTCAAACAACGCATTCAGGAACTGGAATGGATCAAAGAATTCCAGCAGGATGTGATCATTGAGTACGAAAAAGCTACGGGAAAGGAACTTTCAAAAAAGTTCTTGCCCGAATCTCTCGCCAAAGAGATACAATCCAAAAAGCATTCCCCAAAAAAGTAAAATTACTTTACGAGGTATTCGGGATCAGCCGGCAGGCTTATTACAAACGCTTGAAACGAAAAGATTTTGTTGAACAACAAACAATGTCCGTTCTTGCGCTTGTCATGCAGTATCGAAGGGAACAACCCAGGTTAGGTACACTTAAAGTTTATAAACTTATTAAAGACCGTTTAGAAAAAATGAATATCAAATTAGGCCGCGACAAATTCTTCGATCTCATGCGTGAGAACAGAATGCTCATTCAGCGCAAGAGACGTTTTCATGTTACAACAAACTCTAATCACCGCTTCCGAAAACATCCTAATCTCATTAAGGGAAAGGTATTTAATAAATCGGAACAGGTTTGGGTGAGTGATCTGACTTATATTAAATCCGATCAAGGACATTTATTTCTTGCTTTGGTCACCGATCTGTATTCAAAAAAGATCATGGGATATCATCTTGCTGATAACACAAAAACTGAAAACACGACTGCCGCTTTAAGAATGGCGCTAAGCAACAGAAAGTTCAGGAACAGAAAACTCATTCATCATTCTGACCGAGCCTTTCAGTATTGTTCGCATGAATACACGCAGTTACTCTCTGACAACAAAATAAAAATCAGCATGACTGAAAAGTACGATCCTTATGAGAATGCTGTTGCTGAAAGAGTAAACGGAATTTTAAAAGATGAGTTTGAAATTGATGAAGGTTTTGTGAGTGAAAAACAAGCACAGAAGGAAATTAAAAACGCTATCAGGGTTTATAATTCCAAAAGACCTCACATCAGCTGTGATTACTCTACTCCGGATCATGCGCACATTCATCAAAGACACAAACCTAAGTCTTACTCCTGGTTATCAACAAATAAACACATATTAACAAAAGAAAAAAGAAGCAAAAAAGAAAAAGATACATTAAAAAATACTACATTTAATTAATCAAAAACATGTCAACCTATTTCAGGAAGAGACATGACAGACTGCTTCACGAAAATATTATTAACTAAATAACGAACGTTCAATTAGACATAAGAGATAGAAGTTTATGAAATCAATAGTTCGAAAATATCCCGTTATTACATTCTTCACTTTATCTGTTCTAATCTCGTGGGCAGGTTGGGTTCCTTATGCTGCTTCAAAAGCAGGATTGTTGAATCTAAATATTCCTTCGGAAATTATTTGGCTTGCAGAATTTGGTCCATCGCTTTCTGCAATAATTATTACTGCATTAATTTATGGAAAGACTGACGTTAAAAGTTTGCTTAAACGTCTTCTAATATGGAAGACAAGTATTAAATGGTATTTCTTTGCTATACTGATTACTCCAATTTTAATTTTAGTATCAATTGGAATTGATATTTTATTTTTCAAAACAACCTACGACTTTTCGCTATTGAGTCAATGGAACACCAACTTTATAACTCGAACGGAAGCTTTTACTCCTTCAATGGGACTTATTACTCAATTAGTTTCCTTAATGCACACAGGGTCTTTTGCTACAGGTCTTGTCTTTTTGGTATTAGCTCTAACCAATGGCGGACTTTCGGAAGAGATAGGCTGGCGTGGATTTGCCTTAAGTAAATTTCAGGACAAGCCATACAATTTTTTAGTTTCAAGTTTATTCGTTGCTTTATTATGGGCATTCTGGCACACAGGAACACTATTTTGGCAAACAGTGTTTACAGCTACTTTTTCAGAAGGAGTTTCATTTGCTTCGACCTATCTTTTTCAATATCTGTTACTCGTTATTCCTTTGTCAGTGCTATATACGTTTTTATACAATGGAACAAATGGAAGCATTCTTCTTTCAATAATATTACACGCCTTTTATAATATTTCAATTTCAATATTTGCAACAGCTCTACCGAATTTCCCAATGATAATTTTAGTTGTTTTGCTTTGGATATTTGCAATTTTACTGACAATTATTCTATGGAAAAAAAGTAAATATAATAAGACATATTCCAATGAAACTAATAAAGCCAGCAGCTAACACGGGTTTTGCATCAGGCGGGGTGACGTGCAAACTTGGAGCTTTGTGCTTCTATTCAAGTTTAGTGCTGGTTGACAGTTTTGTGCTCCGAAACCCGCCCGTACGCAAAGCCCGAAAACGTTGTGGCGCATTGTTAGTATTTCAAACAGTAAACTTAATCTTTCATAACTTAAAAGTATTTCATAGATTTGTATCCGAGTGGATACAGGGCGTGTATGTTTATCATAGAAAAAACAGACGAATTTGACAAATGGCTGCGAAAACTAAAGGATTTAAAAGCCAAAGCCAAAATATTATTTCGCATTCAAAAGCTAGAAATTGATGAGCATTTTGGAGACTGTGAACATATAGGTAATGGAATCCGGGAATTAAAAATTAACTACGCCAGAGGGTATAGAGTATATTTCAAAGAATCTGACGGGAAAATAATTATCCTGCTAATTGGGGGAGACAAATCAACTCAACAGCGAGACATTGAAAAGGCAAAAGAAATTTTAAAAAGAATAAAAAAGTAGAGATATGGAAACATCGAAATTTGATATAGCAGACTATCTGGACAGTAATGAAATGATAGCAGAATATCTTAATGCTGTCCTGGCAGAAGGAAATGATTCCGATGTAATTACAGCAATAGGACATATTGCAAAATCAATTGGAATGACCAAGATTGCCCAGGAAACCGGATTAAGCAGACCAAGTTTATACAAAGCTTTATCAGATGGAGCTAAACCTCAATTTGAGACTATAATGAAAGTATTAAGAGCAATCGGCGGACAATTACAAATAAATCCAATAACAAGTTAAAAAAACGCACCACAACAAGCAATATAGCCAATGGCTAGGAAAAGTGCATTGGAAACCATCTTTACCACAAAATGGTTCGTAATTACACATAGGAACGAAGCCCACAAAATTGCCACTGGCCATATTGCCGGCCGTTATGCGGCAGCTTAAAGAAAGACAACCACAGCAAACCGACAACAACTCATTTGGCAGTATACCCCATCGACTTTCTTATAATGGTTTTGACAATTGATTGTAAACTGCTGAAAAATAATTTATTCTGTTTTAATGTTTATTTATTGTATTTCAATAAATATTTATTATCTTTGCGACATAATTATAAATACAAACGATTATGTCAAAAACAAACAACTTCGTTTTCTGGTGCCTATATGCTGTGGCTTGGCTCATTTTTGTAGGCTTGTCAATTGAAGGAGGAGGCTTAATAATCAATTTCTTTTTTAGCTTATATAAGCCCGAGCTTGTTCAAAATCTTTATCAGAAATTGGACATGATGCCAATTTTCAATGAAAGTAAATGGGTATTTTTTGGACTGTATGGTTTTGTGTTATCCATTGCACTACTTAAAGCGATACTGTTCTACATCCTCATTGTGCTTATGCACAAAATGGATTTAAAGAAACCATTTAGCACTTTTGTATCAAAGCAGATAGCAAGGGTAAGTTATTTTACCTTATCAATAGGTGTTTTGGGCTACATTGCTCAAAAAATAACAAAAAGCCTTAACCATTATGGATTTTCAACTCATCACCTCGACCAATTCTGGGTAGATAGCAAAGCATTTATTTTAATGGGAGCCGTAATATATATTATTGCCACCATTTTTAAAAAAGGTGTGGATATACAAACCGAAAACGATTTAACAGTATAAGATATGCCAATCATTGTAAACCTGGATGTAATGATGGCAAAGCGGAAAATGTCGCTTAACGAGCTGTCAGAAAAAGTTGGATTAACACTTTCAAATCTTTCGATTTTAAAAACCGGAAAAGCCAAAGCCATACGCTTTAGCACATTGGAGGCCATCTGTAAGGTTTTGAACTGCCAGCCCGCTGATATTTTAGAATATGTGGAAGAATCTAAAAGCTAATTTATTTATGAAAAAGATATTTACTTTATTACTCTCAATGCTTGTCATTTTTTGTGCAAATGCGCAACATGAAGAAAACATTACCATAGGTAAAAAACGAACCTTTTATTCCAAAGTATTAAATGAGAATAGAAAAATATGGATTTATACGCCCTCTTTAACTTCTCAAGACACAAGTTCCAATAAGCAGTACCCAGTAGTGTATTTATTGGACGGTGGTGCACATTTCTACTCTACGGTTGGTATTATTCAACAACTCAGCCAGGCCAACGGAAATGGTGTATTACCGGAAATGATTGTGGTTGCCATTGAAAACACAGATAGGCTGAGAGACCTTGTGCCTTCTGCCGACATAACAAAACCCAACTCATTCGTTGATTTCTTAGCAAATGAGCTTATTCCTTATGTTGACAAAAATTATAGCACAGCACCTTACAGATTATTGATTGGGCATTCCCTGGGCGGATTAACTGCTATTGATATACTAACCAATAAGCCTGACCTGTTTAATGCCTATGTTGCCATTGACCCAAGTATGTGGTACCAGGATGAATTGTATTTAGAGAATACCATTCGGCAATTGCCAAAAATTAGTATGAAAGAGAAAAAATTGTTTATAGGAGTAGCCAATACGATGCCCCAAGGTCTGGCTTTATCACAACTCAAAAACGACACAACATTTGAAACGCAACATATTCGCTCTATTTTCAAATTAAATGATTTTTTGAAATCGAATAGGAATGGACTGTCTTATGCACATAAGTATTATGAAACAGAAAGGCACAATACAGTCCCGCTTAAATGTGAATACGATGGGTTACGGTTTGTTTTTGATTTCTATGATTTAGATTTATCTGAAAAAGATTTTTTGGATTCAAGTGCACTGATTGCTTCAAAATTAAAAGCACATTACGTAATGGTATCGGAAAAAATGGGCTACCAAAATTCCGCTCCGGAAACCCTTATCAATTATTTTGCCTATGACGCATTGAGAAAAAATCATTTCAATAAAGCAGGAGCATTATTTAAACTTAATACAGAATGGTATCCTGAAAGTTATAATGTTTATGATTCGTATGGCGATTATTTTTTGGCTATAAAAGATACAAGCAATGCCATCTCTAATTATAAAAAAGCGTTGCAGAAGAAAGATAATGCATTAACAACCGCTAAACTAAATGCTCTCACTCATGAAAAACCAGTTCAATATTCCATTGCTGCTTTACAAAAATATACAGGGGTATATACCTTGGTGGCTTTTAATCTTGATATGAAGGTACAAATCCGTGATGGAAAACTTTTTGCTATAGTGCCCGGTCAGGCAGATAGTGAGTTTTTGCCAATTGCCAATAATGTGTTTACAGTAAAGGGAAAGCAAGGGTACACAATTACATTTCAAATGAACGGGGAAACACCAAAAGGATTTACTTCTGTTCAACCCAATGGAACATTTGAAGCAGTATTTAAAAACAAGTAAATAGAAAAGTGAATAGTATGGCAACAGAAAAAAAGAAAAAATCAATTTTCAGACGAATATTAAAATATACATTTCGTGGTATCGGAGTGATTGTTCTGATATTTCTAATATGGAGTTTGGTTCCAATTAGGCAGACCATTCAACCCATTCAAAAGAAGGCTGATACAAAATTTTGGAAAATGCAGGACGGTAGTAATATTGCATATATCTTTTTAAACGGGGATTCTGCCCATATTCATTCACCTGTAATTTTCTTACATGGCGGCCCCGGTGGCTACGTTCATTCTGCTATTATCAGCCAATTGAAGGAAGTTGCAAAGAATGGTTATGATGTTTATCTATATGACCAAATAGGTTCGGGATTATCAGACCGGCTCCCCAGACCAAAAGATTATTCATTTGAAAGACATTTGAATGACCTGAAAGATATTATCAATACACAAATCAAGGCAGATAAAGTAATCTTATTAGGACATTCTTTTGGAGGCATTTTGGTCACTCATTTTGTGGCCCAATACTCTGATAAAATTGAAAAATTGATACTTTCTTCACCGGGTGACTTGCAGCCCTATAGAACGAACCCTGACGGCACATTGGCTGATATGAATAAGCTTTACCCAACTCCTTCAAAATATCACTTTAAAAAACCTATTGAGGTATTTGAGCAAACTGAAAGGGATTTCTTGCAGCCAAGGATTGTAATGTCCATGTTTTGTGCAATGGCATTTAATTTTAAATGGGCAAGCGACCGGGAGTTTGATGATTACACCAACACTATGGCTTCAAAATTTACTAAAGGAATGGTTGCTGACCCGGAGAATGTAAAACCGGAGGAAGGTGGTGCCGGTGGATATTCTCACGGATTCAGTAATTTTTATGGTAACCTTGAAGATATTAGAGCGAAAATAAAACAACTCAATATACCAACTCTTGTTATGCAGGGTCAATATGACCAGGGCGAGTATTCATCCGTATATGAATATGCTGATTTATTAAAAGGTGAATATAAATTTATTGAAGGTGCAGGGCATATCATTTGGTGGGACAAACCCAATACTTTTAATCAACACATCATTCAATTCCTGATGGATAAAAATAAGCCGACCTCTAACAATTAGATTTGATAATTATGGGCAATAAACTCACACATTTCGCCATTCATACGGACAACATAGAACGTGCTAAACAATTTTATGACAGCGTTTTTGATTGGGGCTTTAATGCTTATGGGCAGGAAGACTTTTTGCAAGTTAAAATTGATAAGTCCGCAAATGGAGAGCTGATTGGTGCATTGCAATCAAGAAAGTATTCACCTGTACCCGAAAAAATTATTGGCTTGGAATGCACAATAGCTGTTGAGAATATTGACGAAATTATTGAGAAAGTAAAAAGGAATGGCGGACAGGTTCTAATACCAAAGACAACGATACCGTATGTTGGCTACATTGCCAAGTTTCTTGACACAGAAGGTAATTTAATTTGCGGGATGCAATATGATAACTCAGCAAAATGATAACATCACGACCCATTCATCCGGACTTTCAATTTCTATTGAACTTTAAAAGCAGCGAAGTAATTAATTTGTTCACAGACCTGAGAGAATATATTATTGAGTTGTATCCTGATTGCAATGAACTTTTATATCATACCCACGCATTGACAGCAGTATTTTCAATATCCGACAAGCTATCAGACGCATTTTGTATGTTGCCAATTTATTCAAACCATATGAATTTAGGATTTAACAAAGGGACACTTTTGAAAGACCAAAATAAACTTTTGACTGGAACAGGCAATTTAATTAGACACATTGACGTAAAGAAACCAACTGATTACAGAAACTCAAAAGTAAACGCATTAATAAAAGAAGCCATTGACTTTGCAATAAAAGATATGGACAAACCAACAAAATCAATTGGGAAAACAATTTCAAAAATCAAAAAGAAATGAAAGCCGACCGCATAACAAGGTATTGGCAAAAAAGGGGCAGACGTGCAAGTTTCAACATTTGTTATTCTATTTGGCTTTGGTGCATAATCCAAGCTGACGTTTTTCAAGTGCCCCTTCTTCGCCAATACCCAAAACGTTATAGCACATTTTAGGACGACACACCAAAGGATGAAAATATGGAACAGCAAGACTATTTGAAAAGACAAATTGACCAACTTGGAAAAGTATTGGCGAAAATATTTTCTGATTTGCTTGGACTAAAAAACAGCGGACAAATTAACGAAGGACTTGAAATAACTAACAAAACACTGAAAAACGAATTAAACTTTGACATACAAAATTTACTTGACATTCCAACAGACGATTTTGTAAACACACTTAAAGAACACAAGAATTTAGCAAACGACAACTTGGGCAAGCTTGCTGACATACTTTTACTAATAGCGGACAACGCACAAGCGGACAATAAAAAAATATATGAAAAATGTTTGGCGATTTACGAGTATTTGGAAAAAGCAGAAAACATTTACACCCTTGACCGACAATGGAAAATAGAACGAATAAAAAACGTGCTATAACACGGGTTTTGCATCAGGCGGGCTGACGAGCAAACATGAAAGTTCTACTTCGCTTTTAGCGTTCGTCTCGGTTGACAGGACTTCATCCTGTCCCCCGCCCGAACGCAAAGCCCGAAACCGTTATGTGCAACCCAGATTGCGATTCCAAACACTGTACTGTTAATAATAGACATAGTTGTTAACAATGCTGACAAATGACAGCAAATTTGCAGTAAATTTGCAGTATTACAGTGATACAAAATGGAAATAAAGACCGATATATACCTAGGGGATAGCAAAGATGTACTAAAAAGACTTTCAGACAATTCCATTGATTTGATAGTAACATCACCTCCATATGCTGATCAACGAAATGGGACTTATGGAGGGATTCGCCATGACAAATATGTTAACTGGTTCTTACCTATTTCAGAACAATTATTGAGAGTACTTAAACCAACAGGGACTTTCATATTAAATATTAAAGAAAAAGTTGTCGATGGAGAACGCAGTACATATGTTATGGAATTGATTTTGGAAATGAGAAAACAAGGCTGGCTCTGGACGGAAGAATTTATTTGGCATAAAAAAAACTGCTACCCAGGGAAGTGGCCAAATAGATTTAGAGATGCATGGGAAAGGCTTCTCCAATTCAATAAAGACAAAAAATTCCATATGTACCAAGATGAAGTTATGGTTCCAATGGGAGACTGGTCAAAAAGTAGACTTAAAAATCTTAGTGAAACAGATAAAACAAGAGATAATTCTAAAGTAGGGAGCGGATTTGGTAAAAATATTTCAAATTGGCTGACACGAGATAAAGCATATCCAACTAATGTTCTGCACCTTGCGACAGAGTGCAGTAATAAAAATCATAGTGCTGCTTTTCCTGAAGAGCTTCCTGAATGGTTTATAAAACTGTTCACCAAAGAAAATGATTTAGTACTTGATCCTTTTATGGGATCTGGAACAACTTTATTTGTAGCCAACAGAATGAAACGTCATTCCATTGGAATTGACAATGTTCAAGAATATTATGAAATGGTTAAAAAACAGATTAAACCTGTAGAACTCTATCTTCTCGAACCAAAAGAAAAATATGAAACCCCTGAAACTATCAGACGTTACGCGGTACGTTGAAAATAACATTGCAACTTTTCACGACAAAAGAATCCAAAGTCTAGACGGCCTTAAACTTTCTCAAATTTTAAAACGTAAAAATCCCTATCTCTTTAAGGCTAAGTACCTTTTGACATCTGAGGCAATTATAAAAGGATTAGTTGATGCACATATTTCTTCAAACGAGGAAACAATTTTTGGAGATTGGTTAGAAGGATTGGCTATTTTTATCAATGGGAAAGTCTACGGTGGAAAAAAATCAGGTATAAAGGGGGTTGATCTAGAATTTGATAAAGATAACCGAAGATATATCGTCAATATCAAATCTGGACCAAATTGGGGTAACAGTTCTCAAATAGCTAAAATGACTGATGACTTCAAGTCTGCAACAAAAACTTTGAGAACCAGTAATTCAAAACTAAATGTAATTGCGGTAAATGGTTGTTGTTATGGGATCGACAACACACCAGAAAAAGGTGATTACCTTAAATACTGTGGACAGAGATTCTGGGAATTCATTTCCGGATCGGTTAATCTTTACACAGATATCATCGAACCTCTAGGACACAAGGCAAAAGAACGAAATGATGATTTCAACAAATCTTATGCCCTAATGATCAATAAATTTACTAAGCAGTTTTCAAAAGACTTTTGTAAAGATTCGGGTGAAATAGACTGGATCAAGCTTGTTGAATTCAACTCAAAAAAAGATTAACTATCCATTGACAGATAAATAAACCGGGCAGCACATAACAAACGGTATAGGTCATGGCTGTCTTCTGTATACACTGGAACTTTGTAAACGTAATTTAATTTTGTATGCCCCGACAGGACACAGCCCTTTACCCGCCACGCCCCATACCGCCAACCATTAGGCGAAAGCAAAAAAGACCTAAACTGAAAAAGATTTTAAATTATAACCAATTAAAACTATGAAAGGAGAAAACAAAATGGATCATGTCGTTTATCTTGATGCAATAGCAAATGAACTAGAAAAATTATTTGATGGAAGTAAAACCATGATTATTCGTGGTGCAACAGGAAGGAAGTTACCTTACGGAAGAGTTAATGAAGGAGACATTTTATATTTTATTAATAACAATTCAGAAGGTGTTGTTAAGGCTAAGGCTATTGTCGATAGTGTTTTTAATTCCGATAAAATGTCTACAGAAGAATCAATAGCTTTGGTCGAAAAACATCAAGATAAACTTAATTTATCTGAAAGCCAGTTTAAAAAATGGGCTGGGAAAAGATATATAGTTTTAATTGGTTTAAAGAAAATTGAAGAAATAAAATATTTTGCAATTGATAAAAGTAATTATGGAAATATGGATGATTGGCTTCCAGTTGAAAAAATCGATTCAGTTAAAAAATAATGGACGGTCTTTTTTGACTCAAGGGGACGTTGCACTTTCGCTCCCGATGGCCGCTCACCCTCGCCTAACAGCGGATATGAGGTTCGGCTCTTGCAGAGCCTCAACCCAAATTGCTCACTTCGTTCGCAACTTCTCATATCCGCTAACGTTACAGGTAATTGCAAAATCAAACAACTATGGACAAAATTAACAGAACAACATTATTTCTGATACTGACATTTGTAATCAGTTTTTCATTGGTTGGACTATACAAATTGTTCGGTGGACAGTATGACAATAAAATCAGTGGGACTATTTTGGCGGTCACGTATATGTTTATCCCTATGATTTGCGCTATTCTAGTTGAAAAAGTAATTCACAAAGAAACATTAATGACAAATCTGTTTATTTCTTTTAAAATTAATAAGTGGTTTTTTATTGCGTGGTTAATAACACCTATAATTAGTTTCGGGACACTCGGAGTGAGTTTATTATTTCCTGATGTTTCATATAGCTCAGAAATGACAGGGATGATAAAACGGTTTGAAAATGTGTTAACGCCTGAACAGATTGAACAAATGAAAAACTCAATTGAAACACTTCCAATTCACCCTATATGGCTGTCGGTTATTCAAGGATTAATTGCCGGTGCGACAATAAATGCTGTTGCAGGTTTTGGTGAAGAACTTGGTTGGCGTGGCTTTTTGCTAAAATCATTTAAAGAAATGAGTTTTTTAAAAGCATCAATCCTCATTGGATTTATATGGGGTATCTGGCATTCACCTCTAATTTTAATGGGACATAACTATCCACAGCATCCAGAAATAGGAGTATTAATGATGACCTTGTGGTGTGTCTTACTAACTCCATTATTTCTTTACATTACAATTAAATCAAAATCTGTAATCGCACCAGCAATTATGCACGGAACATTAAATGCGACAGCAGGAATAGCCATTATGGTAATAGATGGTGGTAACGACTTAACTGTTGGAATGACTGGTTTATCAGGATTTTTAACCTTATTGTTCGTTTTGTTTGGACTTTTTATTTATGACAACAAAATAAGCAAAGAAAAAATAATGACAAACAAGATGAGCAACTACCTGTAACAACATGTATAAAACATTTGGCAGTCAGTGGTTTATCGAACGGCACAGCTCGTATCAAAAGTAGTTGTGGCTTGACAGGAAATCGCTTCGAAATGCCAAACGTTTCATACACGTAACCGTTATGCTGCATAATAAAGAAACTTGACCAATTATTACATTTTGATAATTGTAACTTTTAAGTTACCTTTGATGTTTTAAAATAGCTTATGGATAAAATCCGAGAGATAATTGCATATAAAACTTATTTTGAGGACTTTTTACAAAAGCAACCAATTAAGGTTCAGAATAAGATCTTTAAAATTCTGGAAGCTATAGAGACTTTAGAAATGATTCCTGCGAATTACTTGAAACTCATAGCCGGGACAAAAGGACTTTATGAAGCAAGAATTCAAATTGGAAGTAATATTTGGCGGGTTTTCTGCTTTTTCGACAGCCAACGATTAGTAATTCTTCTTAATGGATTTCAGAAAAAGACGCGGAAGACCCCAAAAAGTGAAATTGAAAAAGCAAAAAGACTAATGAGCGAGTACTATGAAAACAAAAAATAACAAAGACATTTATACCTGGACCGAAATAAAAGATCGGGTATATGGTGAAAAAGGAACTGAACGAAGAGACAAACTTGAGAGAGATACTGAATCCTTTAAAATCGGACTATTATTGAAGAAAGCAAGGGAATCACGTAATATGACTCAGGAAGAATTAGGCCAACTCATTGACAAGAAAAGAACATATATATCAAGAGTTGAGAACAATGGGGGTAACATCACTCTGAGCACATTATATGAGATAGTTGAAAAGGGACTTGGCGGAAAAGTTAGAATATCAATAGATGTCTGATCTTCTATATATTACGCAGCATAACAAGCGGTATAGGTCATTGCTGTATTCAGTTGCTACCGGAGTTTTGTAAACGTAATTAAACTTTGTATACCCAGATAGGATACTGCCCTTTAACCCGCCACGCCCCATACCGCCGACCGTT
>Ga0255344_1001697_pt1 | contig 28469 bp, 23 predicted proteins | sample wastewater_treat_5_FD_192414 | JGI IMG/M metagenome (GOLD analysis project Ga0255344, IMG submission 192414) | Wastewater microbial communities from Lulu Island WWTP, Vancouver, Canada - plant18 | ecosystem: Engineered > WWTP > Wastewater > Unclassified | place: Canada: Vancouver, British... | reverse complement strand
AGTAAACCTATTTTTTGTACAGTTTTTGAATTTTTCACAATATTTTATTTATTTTGGCGACAATAATAATACAATTCGGTTTAATTTTAAAATCAAAAATAAATTTAATTTTATGAAAAAGATTATTCCCCTGATTATCCTTACATTAGCGATGTGTTCTGCATGTAATAATCTTAAAGAAAAAAAAACTGTTGAAAACGCAAAAACAACAGAAAGTCAAGAAATAACTAAAAATCAAGAAGTTGTACAAATTCCTCATAAAAACGACACTATTCTTTCATATAAATATGACTGTTGTTTTATTGTTAGCACAAAAATAATTTATCCTCCAAAAGATGCTAATATTAAAGGTGCAATTTTATTATTACATGGTTGGAATTTACCTGCTGACGAATGGTGCGAAAAAACCAGCTTTTGCGAAAAAGCTTTAAATCAAAATTATGTTTTAATAATTCCTGATTACAGCAAATCAAATTATACTTTAGAAATTTATCCACAAACTATTGCAAATTATAAAAAATATCCAACAATCACATGGATTATGGAAACACAAATTGCTATGATACAAGAAAGTATGAACTTGCTGTTGCCAGGTCAAAACACCTTTGTTGCAGGAATTAGCACAGGTGGTAGAGGCGCAACTCTTCTCGCCTATTATAGACCAAATATTTTTAAAGCAGTTGCAAGCCTTTCTGGCGATTTTGATATTACAACAATGACTGATGAATATATATATTATTCATTTTTAGGTCATTACGAAGATTTTCCTGAAAGATGGAAAAAAGAATGCTTTGCTTATGATTGTAAAAATTTTAAAACTCCAATTTATATTGCACATGGAGAAGCCGATAGGGTATCGCCTGTAGAGCAAAGCAAAGCAATGTATGACTCAATTAAACTACATCAACCAAATTTAAAAATTAAAGCAAATTTCCCTACTGCTGCAGGACATAATTACGACTTTTGGGAATATGAAACAGATAATGTTTTGAAATTTTTTGAAGAAGTTTACCAAGAATTACCTAAATAATTGTTTTAACAATAATTTTTAAAAAGTCTTTTATAAAACATTAAACAAAAAACATTTAACATTCTTTAATTAGAATAATTTTGTATAAATTTACGCAAAATTATTTTATGAAAACTAAACTTTTACTTTTTGCATTAATTTTGTGTTCAAGTTTTGTATTTGGACAAAATAAAGACTTTGAATCACCTGCAAAAACTTCAAAACAATCAATAATTTTGTTTAAAAGTTTAGTTTACGATTTTGGAAAAATTAAACATGAATCCGAAGCTAAAGCTGTTTTTGTTTTTAAAAAAGTAAGTAAAAAGCCTGTAAAAATTACTAATGTACAAACAAGTTGTGGTTGTGCTGCTGCTGACTGGTCTCGAGAAGAAATTACAAATAAGAAAAAACAAAAAATTTCAATTGTTTATGATTCTCGAATAATTGGAAAATTTACAAAATATGCTTATGTTTATGTCGAAGGACAAGATGAACCTATACAACTTCAAATTAAAGGTGAAGTTTTGCCTTCAGACACACAAGAACAAGCTATAGATAATAAAACAAATGTTTCTAAAAAAGAAAACAAGACAAAAAGTATGAATCAAAAAAAGAAAAAAATTAATAATAACTAATATATTTAAAAGATTATGCCAAAAATTTCTAAAAAAGGTATGGCAATGCCATCTTCACCTATTCGCAAATTAGTTCCTTACGCAGAAGCAGCAAAAGCTCGTGGCGTTAAAGTTTACCACTTAAATATTGGTCAGCCTGACATTAAAACTCCTGAGGTTGCTTTAAATGCAGTTAAAGGAATGAAAGATACTGTAATTGCTTACAGTCACTCTGCTGGTAATATTTCTTATCGCAAAAAATTAGTTGAACATTACAAAAAAATCGGTCTTGAACTTACACCCGAAGACATTATTGTTACCAACGGTGGTTCTGAAGCTATTACAATTTCGTTTATGTCAACTTTAAACGAAGGCGATGAAGTTATTATTCCAGAACCATTTTACGCAAACTATAACGGTTTTGCTATTCAAACAGGAGTAGTTATTAAACCTATTACATCAAGTATTAAGAATGATTTTGGACTTCCTGCACTTGAAGAGTTTGAAAAACTTATCACTCCAAAAACCAAAGGTATTGTAATTTGCAATCCTAACAACCCAACAGGATATTTATATTCAAAAGAAGAACTGTACCAACTTGCAGAAATAGTTAAAAAACACGATTTATTCCTTTATGCTGACGAAGTTTATAGAGAGTTTTGTTATGACGGCAACACTCACTTGTCGGTTTTAAATATTCCTGGCTTAGAACAACATGCAATTATGTTAGATTCTGTTTCTAAACGTTATAGCATGTGTGGTGTGAGAGTCGGTTGGATAGTTTCAAAAAATAAAGAAGTGATGGCAACTGCTATGAAATTTGCTCAAGCAAGACTTTGTCCTCCATCATTAGGACAAATTGCTGCCGAAGCTGCTATCGACACACCAGATTCATATTTCGAAGAAGTTTATAACGAATATATTGCTCGTAGAAACTTTATGGTTGCAGAACTTAACAAAATACCTGGCGTTTATTGTCCAAACCCAAAAGGAGCTTTCTATACAGTTGTAAAACTTCCTATTGATGATGCTGATAAATTTGCTCAATGGCTGTTAGAAGATTTTGAATATAACAAACAAACTGTTATGCTTGCTCCTGCCACAGGTTTTTACAATACTCCTGGACTTGGCAAAAATGAAGTTAGAATTGCTTATGTTTTAAAAATCGAAGATATTAAAAACGCAATAGAAACTTTAAGAAAAGCTCTTGAGGTTTACCCAGGAAGAGTTTAAAGCGATGCACTGAACGTAGTTGAAGTGTTAAAAATTTTTAAAGAAAATTGCATAAAAATAGAGATATTGCACACAATGTCTCTATTTTTTTACTTAAACACAAAAGAATTTGGAATAATTCCCACCGCAAAACTATCAACACAATGTAAATTTGAGTTGTAACGATAAATTACTCCAGATTGCATATAGTCAACTGCATCGGAAATATAAAAGTCGTAATTATAAGGGTCTTGTCCTATGCCATAAATAGTTTTGCATCCTACATTTATCCATTCTTTTTGAGGTAAGCTAGTTGCATTTATTGGAAATCTATAAACATTGGCATTTACATAAAAAATTGTATCTCCAGTTTTGTTGATTTGCATATCTGTAATATTGTCTTTATTTGGAAGAACAAAACTTTGCTCAATTTTATGAGTTTGCATATTTATTTTCGTAATTCCAGCATCGCCTTTATAATCGCTGTAATCGCTTCCGCCATCGCTTAAAACCCATAGATTTTTTTCTTTGTCAGCAACAATTTTTCTTGGTTGTTTAAAGACTTCAATGCTGTCAATTACTTCATCTGAATTTGTATCTATAACCAAAATTTTATTGTCGTAAGACCAAGTATTTATAAATAATTTATTTTCAAAAACCACAATTTGCTCCGAAGAATGATTATAATATTTTCCACTACCGTCATCAATATTTATTGTTTTTGTCAAACTATAATCTTGAGGATTAACTACATAAATATTTTTTGCATACAAATCGGTAATATAAGCCTTTTGAGGATTTATAAATCTCATATATCTTGGCGAAACTAAGTCTGTAATTTTTCCTTTAATTTTAAAATTATCAATATCTATTGCATAAACTTTTCCGCTATTATTTACAATTATCCACGCCGTTTTATCATAAATAGTAAGACTTTGAGCCACATCGCCAAGCGGTATTCCATTTGCACGAATAAAAACTGTATTTTCAACTTTTTTCTCTAAAGGCGAATAATAAGAAAGCGAGGCATTGCCGTACATAAAATTCCCTTCACAAACAATAAATACTCCTCTTGAATTTGTGTTAAACTCAGTAATTGGACGAAAATCATCTTTCATACAAGAAGTTATGAAAATGCCAAAAACAAGCAAATACAAAAACAAAATTCTATATATTATTCTTCTAATTTTCATTTTAATTTTATACCTAACTGTAAACTATAATTCCGTCCTGGCATAGGTTGCCACAAAACTGACCTATATTTTTCGTTAAATAAATTATATATTTTAAAATTAAGAACTAAATCAACTTTTTTGAAAATAAAATTTTTCCCAATTCCAATATCATTCATAAAATATGGATAAATACTTACCAAAACTCCCGGTTCTGCAACTGAACTTGTGTAGCGTGTGCTAAAATATGTCCATTGATAATTAAAGAAAAAGTTTGACCATGAAACCTGAGAAAATAAATTAGCTGAATGTCGTGGAATATAAGGTAACTGCTTACCTAAAGATTGGTCGTTTGGATTTGCATTTTCGTCTGCTCTAACCGATTTTGTAAAAGCATAATTTACAATGTTTTTAAATTTTACTTTTCGCAATTTATATTCAAAAATTAAATTTGTTTCGCAACCCGAAGCAATTACAGCATCAATATTATCTGGTCGCCAAAAGCCCATAGCAGTTGGTCGCCATAATATCCAATTATTTATTTTATTGTAATTAAGTTCAAAATCGGTTTTTAAAGAAAAATTCTTTTTATTTAAAAAATAAGAAACTCCAAGATTTGAATTATTTCCAATCTCTGCTTTTAAATCTGGATTTCCACTTGGTTTGAGATATAAATCGTTTAAACTTGGCAAATTATAATTTCTTCCAACAGATGCTCGCAAACTCAAATTATTTTTAAAAAAGTACTCTGCCGAAAGCACAGGGACAAATGGATTTAAGTTTTTATCACAAAAATCTTGTCGCAATAAAAGAGCTAATTTAAAATTTTTAAAAATTTCATAATATGCAGAAACATTAAGTCCACCCTCTTGTCTTTTTGCTGTAAGATACTGATTTACAATACTATCTTCTGAATTTACAAAGTGAAAATTATAATTAATTTGTGCATTTAGCTCTGCTTTTTCATTAAATTTATAATTTGCAGAAGCTGAATTATAAATTGAATTTGATTTTGAAAAAGAATTAACAACATTCAAATAACCAACACCATTAATATAGTTTGTACTTTTATAATTCAAATTTTGAAAATTTGCACCATGATTAAGCTCAAATTTAAGTCTTTCTCCATAATGAGTATAGTTTGTTGCATAGACATTCATTCCAGAATTTTGACGATTTTTGTTATTATTAGGTCCAGCTTCGTTGCTTGTTAAGCCTGGTACACCCCTATCCGACAACTGTTTCCAGAATTTTGCAGAAATAATATTTTTATGATTAAATCTAAAATAAACTTCCTGAACAAAACCATATTTTAAATAATCTGCATTTTGGCGATATTCAATTTGTTGATTAGTAATATCGTTATTAAAAAATGGAAAATTATTTTTTGAAATTGAATGATATAACTTTGTAACAGACTGAACCTTAGCGTTTCCAAGTCTAATTTCGCCCAAATTATCATAAGAAGAATAAGATGCAACTTGACTTACAATTTTAGCTTTCACTCCTTTAGACCAAGTTGTTGAAGAATTTAGCTCTATCAAGCCACCCAAAGCATTTGAATTTTTGCTTAAAGATGCAGCCCCATAATAAATTTTAATATTTTCGCTGATAGCCACAGGAATTAGCGACATATCCACAATTCCCATTAAAGGTGAATTTAACTCAACATTATTCCATGTAAGTTTTGTATGAGATGCATTTGTCCCTTTAAACGAAGCCGTTGATAGAGATGACTTTCCATAAGATTTTATAAAAACACTTGTATTTTCAGAAAGAAGCGATGAAATATCGTCTAAAAATTTATTTTCTATGATTAGACTATCTAATCTATTAATTTTTTGACCAGTTTCTTCAAGATTTTTTGGTGCATAAATAAAAACTTCTTCAATAAGATTAATTGTGTCGGGAATATGAATTTCTTGTGAAAACAAACAATTCCCAACTAATAAAATTATGATAATATTGAGAAATTTTCTAATCAAGTTTTACAATTTTTTGATTTAAAAAATTATTTCCATCAAAAATTCTAATAAAATACACTCCAGAATTAAGCGAACTTAAATCCAAAACAGAATTGCTTTCTAAATTGTTTTCATAAACTAATACTCTACCTTGATTATCGAAAATATAAATTTCTTGAATACTTTTTTCGGAATTAATTTTTATAAAATCTTTTGTTGGGTTTGGAAAAATTTGGAAATTATTTTTTGCAATTTCATTTACATTTACAGCAGAATTAATTACTCCAACAGCATCTAAATCAAAACCGCAAGAATAAAAAGGTGTGGGCCAAGGGTCGTTCACTATATTTCCTTGAGAATCGTAAGAAGCATATTCTGGATTTATATTTCCCACGACATCAATAATTTTTACGTGAGTAATGTTTTGCACATCAACATTTGGGTCATTAATTTCAGCTAAATCAAAAGGAGTTCCGTAAAAAGTAGGAAAGTTCCCCGCGAAATTGTGCAAAAAATCTCTATCCATTGCATCAAAAGAACCAATTTGAGTTTCGAACTGATATTCTGTAACTGCTGGAAATCTTGCATAATCAACTCCATTGCTACTAACCTCGACAAAGCCCAACTCTAAAAAAGCCATTTTTGTTTGTCCTTGAGGTGTAAAAATAGCATTTTCAAAAACTACAAAATCAGGACCATTTCCATCAAAGATTGGATTTTCAAATTCTAAAATTATATGTCCACCATCGCCTAAAGAAATAGCATTACCATCTGCTTTTCCAAGTGCATCTTGAACTTTTCCATGCCAAGCCTTGTTTGATGTAATGCCTCCTTGGGAATAAGTAAAAGCAGTATCTGCAATGTTGATATACCCACGCTCAACAACAGCAGATACCGCCCAAGAAACAATGATGGACGAATCTTTATGAATTGCATTTGTGCCTTGCGGAAACTCCTGTGCGAAAAGCAAGATACTCGAAAAGCAAAAAACACTAAATAATAAAGATAATTTCATTGTTTGACAGATTATTATTTAAAGATTTTTGTTGAATACATTGAAATGCCATCACTTAAACGAACGATATAAATTCCTTGTGGAAAATATGATAAATCAAAATTCATATTATTATTTAAACTAGAATTTGAAATCAACTGTTTTCCTGTAATATCATAAATTTCAAGAGATTTTATTTCGTTTTCGGACTCAATATTTAAAATATTGTTTTGATTAATATAAACTTTTGGTTCAAAAGCCTTATTTTCAGCAATATTAGTTTCCACAAAAACATTAACTGTTTCGGTTATTGTATTTTCCTTTGCATCGCTTACTGTTACAGTTAATGTCGTACTTCCAGTTACTGTAGCAACTGGCATTTGACTTGTGGCATCATCTAAAATTTCTGCATTAGACCATTCGAAGCTATAAGGCTGAACTCCACCTTTTACAAAAGCACTTAATTGAATTTCTTCGCCTACACTTGCATTATAATTAGTTTTAATATCTGTAATAAACTCAGGAACTGTCTCAGGACATGTAGCTGCAAAATCATCTATGCAATAATAGGAAGGAGTAAGCATTCCATAAGCATTAGTATCTGATGATTCAACATAAAACAAAAGACTATCAGCAACACCTGCCCAAGTTAAGTCAACATAAGTCCAATCATCAATTTTAAATTGCATTTCTTCATTGTCGCTTCTGTAATCAGCCAAAAAGAATTCTGCTTCGTTAGTAAAATACGATGTAGTACTTAAGGCAACAATTTTCAACTTATACCAATGTTTTTCGGTTTTATAAAAATCATTATCTGCCATGTATAAAGAAGCATAAGTATTCAAATTTACATACATTCCTGGAATTATGGCTTCAGGATTTTCTTTACTAAGTTTTATTACTGAAGGGATTGGAGCAAAGGTACTTACCCAATCAAAACCCATAAAACCGACCACATAATTTTCCGAAGCATTAACTCCTGAGCCAGAAGCAGACGAATACTGATTTGTAGAACCAGGAGTAGTGACATCTGTTTCATTAGTATAAGCAAAACCATACCACATCCCTCCATAATCAGGGCTGTAAGAATTATAAAACTTCAAATAATCTACTTCGAAGCCTCCTGCATTATCCTCGCCGGCATAATGCGATTCGGGAGCTAATGTAAGACTTTCAAAGTCAACAAGATTTACAAATGTTTGTGCAAAAACAAACGAAACACTAAGCATTAAAGCTAAGACTAAAGGTAATTTTTTTCTCATCATTAAAAAATTTAAAAATTAAACAAAAAAATAAATTCACTTTGTCAAAGTCTCAAATTTGCGGGAAATTTTGTAATGACATTACTTCATTAAGCTTTTTGTCCCGAAAGCTTTTAACTATGACTGTTATGGCAGGTCTTCTGACTTACTCTGAGTTGTGTTGCCTTCCCACTTCGTTTGGCGAAGCAGTGACTTTGTTACACAACATTTTTAAGAGCTTACAGCAGCGGGTACTGTACAGGATTTTCACCTGTTTCCCTCTTAGTTTCGGAAAATTCCGAAAAACCAATAACGCCACAAAGATAAATGAATTAATATTATAAAAAAATAAAAACTATATATTTTTTTAAAACTGATAACTAAATTTGAATACAGGGTTTGGATATGGACTAATAGAGGTTTCGTTAAAATTGTATAAAATCATCATTAATAAATAACTCCGCCCACCAATAGGAGTTTGAAATGCAAAACCCAACATTGGCGAGGCTACATAATTTATTTCTCTACCTGGAATAGAATAATAATTTTTTATGTTCACCACATTATATTCTGCATAAATCAAAATTCCATTTCCTTCAAGAAATGAAATTGCATTTCCCAAGTTTTTAATAATAGTAAAACTTGCAAATATATTTCCTCCATACATACTACCCTCATATCCATAATAATTTGATTTTGCAAAAGTGTAGTTTCCTCCTATTCCACTCGACAAGCGATTTGTAATTCTATATCCCACGATAGGATTTACGGCAATATATGTTGCATAACCAAAAGAAAAGCCTATATCTCCTCCATAAAAAATTCTTTGAACATAAGTTGGGTCGTTCTCCAAATATTGCGACTTTGCTGATTTTACAAAACCTACACACAAGAAAAGCACAACTAATATTTTCAAAAATTTCTGCATAAAACTTGGGTAAAGATATTATTCAAATTTTTCTTTACAAGCAATTATTAATTTAAGTTCATTGTAATTAAACTCGTAATTTGATTTTTCGACCAAATCGCGTAAGTTGAGGTTTTCTTGTTCTTCAATAAAGTTTACAATTTTATCAAGTCGCACTTGCTCAACAAGTTCCGTTATTTCCAATTCTCCTTTCAGCACAAAATGAGACAAATGCCCAAAAATTGTTGAGAAAACAAGACTTCTTTCTTCAGCAATTTCTTCTATTGATTTGCCTTGCTTAAATAGCTCAAAACTAATTGTTTTAGTATCTTTTTTAGGCTCTTTTATTAATTTTTCCGCTTGTGTTTTTTTTGCTTTAGTTTTGGAAATAATTTCCTCAACTGGCTCTGCCCTTTTTATATTATTTCTTTCGCAATACTCATAAATTATATCGAGAATATCATCTCCAAATTGTTTTAGTTTAACTTTGCCAATCCCTTTAATTTTACCTAATTCAGTTAGATTTTGTGGTAATTTTTCCACTAATTCTCTTAAAGTTTTATATGGTAAAATTTTATAAACATCAATTCCTGAATCTTCAGCTAAAGACTTTCGCCATGCGTTTAATTCTGCAAACAAATTTTTATTTTCAGTATGCGAAGAATAAACCGTAGGTCTGTTAAATTCAGATTTAAAATCAACTTCGGTATCGGATAAAGCTCGTAAATATTTTAAAGTTTCAAATTTTTCAACAGAAGCCTGCATTGCTCCTAACTTCAATTTTAATTCTAATTCAAATCTATTAATGGCATTATCCATTTCATTGCTTATTTCTTTATTGTCGCAATCAAAATATAAGCTTTTGAACTTGGAAATAAAAATAAAATTAAATTTCTCGATATAATACTTAGAAGCCTTGGCAATTCTATCTAAAATTTGCTCTGAATTTTCAGGTAATTCTTCTTTATTTGTATTAAATAAATAGTTTAATTGCTTAATAAATTTATCATTAACGTCAAAAATTTCGCTTTGTGCTTGTGCTGTGATTTCCTCAAATATTTTCACAAACCCCTCACCAAATCTTAAAATATTTTCAGTATAAATTTTCTTAACTGAAAAATATCTCTTTTTCAGATTTAAAAAATCAAATTGTTCTAAAATTAAATTTTGTTGATAAATCAATTTTGAATCTTGTAGTTTTTCTTGGTCGGGTGCATTTTCTGCAGCATTTTCATTGAATCTCGAAATTGTTGAATCTGTTTTTATTGCCGAACTTGGAATTTTTGAAATTAAAACCAAACCTTCTAACGATTTACAACGGCTCAAAGCAACATACACTTGTCCAAAAGCAAAAGCAGCATTTACATCTATAATTGCTTTCTCAAATGTCAAACCTTGACTTTTATGAACAGTTATTGCCCAAGCCAATTTTAAAGGATATTGCTCAAAACTACCTATAACTTCTTCATCAATTTCCTTAGTTTCGTTATTCAATGTATATCTTACATTTTCCCACATTTCTGTTTTAACATAAATTTCATCTTGGTTATCACATTTTACAACAATTAAGTCTTCAACAAATTTTGTAATAATTCCAATCTTACCATTATAATATAGTTTCTCAAATGAAGAATCGTTTTTCACAAACATTACCTGAGCACCGACTTTAAGTTCTAATTCATATTCTGTTGGATACATATATTCAGGAAAGTCGTCTTTTATTTTTGCTTTAAATTTTTTTGAACGCAATTTTATTTTCTTTAATTTTTCATCGTTAATCTCTTGAGCATTAGCATTATGCGTTGTTAATGTTATATATCCTTCATTTTCATTCAAATTAAAATCTGGCTCATATCGAGAGTTTAAAAGCTCAATAGACTTTTGCGAAACTTTATTTTCTCGAATTTCTCCAAGCAATGAAATAAAAGTCTCATCAGACTGGCGATAAATATGTTTTAATTCTATTGTAACAAGTTCGGTTTTTTGCAATGCTTTAGAACTAAAAAAGAAAGCCGAATCATAAAAATCTCGCAAAATATTCCATTCATCTTCTTTTACTACTGGTGCTAACTGATGCAAATCGCCAATCATAAGCAACTGTACACCACCAAATGGTTTATCAGTATGACGATATTTTCTTAAAACATCATCTACAGCATCTAACAAATCTGCACGCACCATGCTAATTTCGTCAATTACCAACAAATCAAGACTTTGTATAAGTTTAATTTTATTCCTACTTAATTTATAGGTATAAGCAGAATTGTCAGTTTGCTCATTTTTAGAATTTTCAGATATTGTAGTATAAGCACTAATAAAAGGCGAAAATGGTAATTGAAAAAAGGAATGTATTGTTACTCCACCTGCATTAATTGCTGCCACACCTGTAGGTGCAACCACAACCATACGCTTAGGACAATATAATTTTAAATTTTTTAGAAAAGTAGTCTTTCCTGTGCCTGCTTTTCCTGTTAAAAATATATTTTTATGTGTATAAAGCACAAATTCTTGTGCTAATTTTAATTCCTTATTCTCAAAATTTTCCATATGGTGCAAAATTGCAACAATAATACAAAAAAAATTAAAAAAAAGGAATATAAATCAGTTAAAAGTTAAAAGAGTTTTTAGTTTTTAGTGTTTAGTTGTTAGTGTTTAGTTGTTAGTGTTTAGTTGTTAGTGTTTAGTTGTTAGTGTTTAGTTGTTAGTGTTTAGTTGTTAGTGTTTAGTTGTTAGTGTTTAGTTGTTTAGTTAGACAACTTTAAAAACTTTATAAACTTTTAACTAATTTTATTGTGTTGCCCTTGCGGGCAATCCTTTGACAGACTTGTTTTGTACTCACGTACAACCCACATTAGCTCACTCAAACGCCCATGTCGCTCGCTCGGATTTACAATCCGAGTGCTTGGTTATGTTACACTCGGATTACAACCGAAGTCCGTAGGACGAGCTCAGCGAAGCTAAATCCGAACGAGCGAGGGACTTTATTCTTTTACGAATTTTTGAATTTTATTATCAGTTTTTATGAAATATATTCCTGATTTTAAATTGCTGATATTTACACTTTTAACTGCTTCTGTAGTTTTATACAATACTCTTCCTTGTATATCAATTATTTCAGCTTGAGTTTCTTCGTTAAAATATAAGTTATCTTTTGCTGGATTTGGATAAATTGACAAAGTATTAAGTTGATTTTTTTCTAAAGATGCTGGGTCTTCGCCCGATTTTGAGTTTGCATTTAAGCGTGTAATTACAAAATTATCATTATAAAATCCACCAACAATAATTTTATTTTTTCCTTACATTTTCATATCGTGATAAATAATATCTTCAAAAGTAAATAAATTATTGTCAGATATTCCATTTTCGTTAACACTTATAATTCTATCGTGATTACCTATTATATAACTTTCCCAATTTATTAAAACTGGATTAAATTCTGTATATCCTTGAATTTCAGAATAATAAAATCCATTTTCGCCAAAATTTGTATCAATTACACCAGTTGTCGAAAATTTACTTAAAAACAGTTTACCTTCTTTACCTTTACCAGAAACAATAATATCTCCATTATTTTCTATAATTTTATTAAAATATTCATAATCCAAATTAAAATCTTGCACAATATCCATAAGCCATACTCCATTATTTGCAAAATCTGTTACTAAGTTTCCGTTTTGGTCTAATTTACATAATGCCAACTCATAATTACCGTCTCCTTTAAATTCATTAAATCCTGCTACAAGGACAGACTGGTCGTCTAAAACATAAATAGATAGTGGAACAATTCTATATGTTGCATTATCTGTTAAATAAGCATTTCCTTCTTGTCCAAAACTTTCATCTAAATTCCCATCGTAATTATATTTTGAGATATAACATTTAACTTCTGAAAAATCAAGATGATTTCTTTTTCCGACTAATAGAAAATCACTGCTTCCAAAACTTGCACAATTTGCATAAACATCATCATTTAATGCTGTATTGATTATTATTTTCCCATTATTTCCAAAACTTTCGTCTAAATTTCCATTTTCAGCAAATTGCATAAACATTGCTTGTGAATCGCCAAAATAGGTTTCGCTAAAATAGCCAAATACTAAAATTTTGTTTTCATTAGTTATTTGAGAACTATATATTCTTGCATTTGCATAATCTGTCAAGATCATCACTCCTTCGTTCCCAAAAGTTTCCATAACAACTCCATTTGCATCTGTTTTTATTATGGATAAATAATGATAATCACTAGGTTGGCTTCCAATTTTGCTTGCTATTGCAATTATATTTCCGTTATCATCAAAATCTATAAAATAAACATCTGATGCATCTACGCTTGTTATTACTCCTTGATTTCCAAAAGTATTATCAAGCGAAAAAGATTGTGAACTAGCACTTGTAGCTAGCAATAAAATAAAAATAGTTGAACATAGACTTGCTATGGCTTTTTGTAGGGTATTACCTCTCTTAACCGCAAAAAGATTTGTTTTTTAGTTTTTTCATTTTACAACAAATTAAATTAATTATTAAACAACAATACAAATATAGCATTTATTTTTATAAAAAGCAAATTTTTGTGTTTTTTTATTTAGGGTAGATTGACATTTTTTGTTAGTATGCTTTTTTTCGGCATTAAAATTGCATTTATAAAATTAATTTTTTGTAATCAAATACAAATATTATTTTTACGGTCTAAAATTTTGAAATTATGTTTTTAGAAGGAATATTATCAATTTCGGGTCAGGCAGGGCTTTTTAAGTTAATTTCAAAAGGCAACAACAACGTTATTGTTGAATCGCTAAATACAGGTAAGCGCATGCCTACTTTCACAAGTTCAAGAATTAGCACACTTTCTGATGTTGCTATTTACACAGACGACAATGAAGACATCTCATTACGAGAAGTTTTAATTAAAATGTTTGAAAAATTTAATGGTGAAACTATAAAAATAGGTAAAGATTCAAATAAAGAACTTGCCCAAATGTTAGAATCTGTACTTCCTAATTATGACAAAAGTAGAGTTTATATTTCCGATATTAAAAAACTTACAAATTGGTATAATAGCTTAATTGAGCATAAAATACTAACTAAGGAAAATATAAAAATCGAAAGTGAAGAAGCAAAAAAATCTGCTGAAAAAGAAAATAATGCTACTGAATAAAATAAAAAAGCTGTCTTAGAAATTTCTTTGACAGCTTTTTTATTATTTGTTCTTGAAAACTTATTTTAGAATAGTTTTTTATTAATTTTATTAATAATTTACTGAATGAATTTCAAAATAAGCTTCTGGGTGTTTACATGCTGGACAAGTTTTTAATGCTTTTTTGCCTTTATGTACATATCCGCAGTTGCGACACATCCATTCTACTTCTTCTTCTTTTTCAAAAACTTTGTTATTTTTTACATTGTCAAGAAGTTTTAGATAGCGTTTTTCGTGTTCGGCTTCACCTTTTGCTATCATTCTAAAAGAAGTTGCAATTTCTTTAAAGCCTTCTTTTTCTGCAATATCAGCAAATGCAGGATATAATTCTGTCCATTCTTCATTTTCGCCCATTGCAGCAGCTTTCAAGTTTTCGGCAGTTGTTCCAACTTTACCAGCTGGGTACATTGCTGTAATTTCAAGATTTTCGCCAGACTCTAAATATTTGAAAAAAGTTTTTGCATGTTCAAATTCTTGTTCTGCTGTTTCTAAAAAAATCGCTGCGATTTGTTCAAAACCTTCTTTTTTTGCAGTTTTCGCAAACATTGTATAACGTGAGCGAGCTTGAGATTCACCTGCAAATGCTTTCAATAAATTTTGTTCTGTTTTTGTTCCAATAATACTCATAATAAATTTTAATTTTAAGTTATACTTTTTTTTAATATTATTTTGTGTTAAAAATAAACTTTTTATTTGTAATTTTGTTTACAAAATAAACAATAATTTTATAATTTAAAAACATTCTAAATATTACGACTATGTTAAATTCAAAAATCGAAAAAATTTTAAACGAGCAAATCGAAAAAGAAGGCTTTTCAGCTAATCTTTATTTAGCTATGGCAAGCTGGACAGAAACTCTTGGAATGAGTGGTACAGCTAGTTGGTTATATGCACAAGCAGAAGAAGAAAAAATGCATATGATGAAATTTGTATCTTATATTAATGAAAGAGGTGGTCATGCAATTATTCCTGCATTCGAAAAACCTGCAAGCTCTTGGAAAGATATTTTTGTTATGTTCGATGAAGTTTTAAAACACGAACAATATATCAGCAAGAGTATTAATGACATTTTAGAATTAGCAATAAAAGAAAAAGACTTTGCTACTCAAAATTGGATACAATGGTTTGTTTCAGAACAAGTTGAAGAAGAATCTTCTGTTCAAGGAGTTATTGACAAACTTAAATTATTAGGAAAAGCAAGTCTATATATGTTCGACAGAGATATTATGTCGTTCAGAAATGACGTAGAAGACGCTGAATAATTGAAAAGTATAAAATAATTTATATTTTTATGTGTAAGCCACAGAATTAAAGTGATTGTAAATTTATAAAAATGAAATTTGTACCCGAAAGATATAAAATAAAAGATGAAAGAATGAAATCTTTCATTGATACCGAAGAAATTGAAGGCTATTTAGAAGAAACCAAAAATCCTTCTAAGGAAGAAGTTCTAGCTGTTATTGAAAAGTCATTGAATAAAAATAGATTAAATCTAAGAGAAACGGCAATTTTAATAAATGCTGAATCTCCAGAATTGATTAATCTTATAAAAGAAGGTGCACGCACACTAAAAGAAAAAATTTACGGAAACCGCATTGTACTTTTTGCTCCATTATATATTGGAAATAAATGTAAAAACAACTGTCTTTATTGCGGTTTCAGGATTTCGAACAAAGATGCAAACAGAAAAACTTTAAGCGACCAAGAAATTGTTAAAGAAATTGAAGCTCTTGAAGACAATGGTCAAAAAAGATTAATTTTAGTTTACGGCGAACACGATTCTTACAATCCTGAATATATTGCCCATACTGTACGTTTGGCGTATAGTGTTAAAAAAGGCAGAGGTGAAATAAGACGTGTAAACATCAATGCAGCACCGCTTGATATTGAAGGTTTTAGAACGGTTCAGCGTTCTGGAATTGGAACTTATCAAGTTTTTCAAGAGACTTACCATCAAGAAACTTATAAAAAATATCATGTTGCGGGTCCAAAAAAAGATTATGATTATAGATTAACATCTTTGGATAGAGCCCAAGAAGCTGGCTTAGACGATGTTGGGATTGGTGCTTTATTTGGTTTGTATGATTGGCGTTTTGAAGTTTTAGCTTTAGTTCGCCATGTTAATCATCTTGAAGCCTGCTATAATGTTGGTCCACACACAATTTCTTTTCCACGAATAAAAGATGCATCAGGATTAAATATTGATGATAAATATTTAGTTTCTGACGAAGAATTTGTAAGACTTATTGCTATTCTTAGACTTGCAGTTCCATATACAGGATTGATTTTAACAGCTCGCGAACCAGCAGTTATAAGAGACGAAGTTATGCGTTTTGGTGTTTCACAAATTGATGGTGGTACAAAATTGGAGTTAGGTTCTTATGCAAATTCACAAAACGAAAAACAAGATTTAAACAAAGAACAATTTGAAATAAACGACACAAGATCTTTGGGCGAAATTATTGGCGAACTTTTAGACAAAGATTATATTCCATCTTTCTGTACTGCATGTTACAGATTAGGTCGCACAGGCGAACATTTTATGGAATTTTCTGTACCAGGATTTATTAAGCGATTCTGTACTCCAAATGCTCTTTTAACTCTAACAGAATATTTGATAGACTATGCAAGCGATGAAGTTAAAGAAAAAGGTTGGAAACAAATAGATAAAGAAATTGCTAAAATAGAAGACCCAAAACTTGCAGAATCTATTAAAGAAAAAATTGAAAAAATTAAACAAGGCGAACGCGATTTATATTATTAAAATTATGAAAAAAGAATTAAATATAGTAGTTATCAAGATAGCCGACAGAATAAAAGAAGCTGGACTTGTTCAAAAAACTCTAAGCGACTATAACGAAATTATCAAAACAAGATTTGGATTTCATGAGCTTAGTACAGAAGTTTGCAGTCGGCAAGCCTTGATAATTTTAGAGCTAGCAGGCGAATTAGAGCAAGAAAAGAAATTAGTTTCCGAACTAAATCAAATTGGTGGTATTAAAACAGAAGTAATGAATTTTGAATTATAATTATGGAATACAATATTGTAAGTATTTTGGTAAAACAGCCACAATTAGATGCAAGTAAATTACAAAACTTATTTCGAGATTACGGCTGTATTATTCGAAGCAGATTAGGACTAAATCAAACAGCAGTTAAAGGTGGAATTATTATATTAGAACTTTCAGGAGATTCAAATCAAATTGATTTATTTTTGGAAGATTTAAAAACTTTTAAAGGAATAGAATATAAATTTGTGAAAATTTAAAGGAATTATATATATTTGTGAAAATTTAAAGGAATTATATATATTTGTGAAAATTTAAAGTAAATGACGAAAATTCTTGCTCTATCTGAAGCTAATGCGATTGCTTTTCATGGAATGGCTTTAATTGCAAAATCAAAAGTTGCTATAAGTGCAACAGAAATTGCTGAACTAACAAACTCATCAAAACATCACACTTCTAAAGTGATGCAAAGATTGGTAAAATCTGGTTTAATAGGTTCAACACGAGGACCAAGTGGTGGTTTTTTTCTAAAGAAAAAGCCAACAGAAATTAAAGCTATTGACATCTTAGAAGCTTTAGAAGGCAAAGTTGACCTTAAAGATTGTCCTATTGACAATATTCTCTGTCCTTTTGGCTCATGTCTATTAGGTAATGTATGCAACGAAATTGGAACAAAACTAATTAATCATTTGCAAACACATACTTTACAAGATATGATTAATAATATAGCTAACGAAGATATTTTAGTAAAGAAATAAAAGCAATTACCAAAAATATCAACACTCAGAAATTTGTCTGAGTTTCATGAGCAGGCACATACACATCTAAAATACTACTACAAACTCAATTATTTTTCCTATAAAACACCATTAAAGCATTTTTTATTTATACAGAAAATAAAATCTTACAAATCAAATGTTAATAAAAAAACATATTTTATTTCTTATAAAAATAGAGTTTTACTCAAAAATAAATATCTTTGTACCAAGAGAACATAAAGCTATCTTGTTATGAGTAACGAAAAAAAATTTGGAACATCAGCCGTTTATTTTACCGCTCTTTCTACTATTGTTGGTGCAATTGTTTTTTTGCGTTTTGGGTTTGCAGTAGGTTCTGTTGGTTTGTGGGGAACATTTTTACTTATTATAATTGGACATTTAGTTACAATTCCTACTGCACTTGCTATATCTGAATTAGCTACAAACAAACGTGTTGAAGGTGGAGGCGAATATTTTATTATTTCACGTTCATTTGGTCTAAATATTGGTGCTACTTTGGGCATACTACTATATCTTTCTCAAACAATTAGCGTAGCCTTTTATATTGTGGCATTTACAGAAGCTTTTGATTTTCTCTTTAATTATTTTCAGAATAATTTAGGAATTGTTCTTCCAAAGCAAGTAATTAGTGTTCCTGCTATGCTCCTACTTTCTGTATTAGTTCTCAAAAAAGGTGCTAATATGGGTTTAAAAGTATTGTATATTGCAGGCTCTGTTGTTTTGATTGCTATATTAATGTTTTTCTTTGGCAAACCAGTTGACGGACCAGGTATAGATTATTTTAGTGCAAATGCTACAATGAAAAATACTGGAGATATGTTTTTTGTTTTAGCAATTATATTTCCTGCCTTTACTGGAATTACTGCTGGCGTTGGACTTTCTGGCGATTTAAAAAATCCCGGAAAATCAATTCCTATTGGCACAACAGCCGCAACCTTTACTGGCTTGATTTTATATTTACTTATTTGCTTAAAATTTGCAAACTCTGCACTACCAGCTGATTTATTAAACAACCAATTAATTATGTCTGACATTGCTATTGGTGGAAAAATTCTAATTCCGCTTGGCTTAGCTGCTTGTACTTTCACATCTGCATTAAGCTCTATTATGGTGGGACCACGCACACTACAAGCTCTTGCTTTAGACGATTCTCTACCAATAAAAAGCAGAAATAAATGGTTGAGCAAAACTAGAAAAAAAGATAATGAACCTATTAATGCTTCATTTGTTACATGCATTATAGCTATGATTTTTGTTGCTTTTGGTAGTGTTGACTCGGTAGCACAAATCATTTCTATGTTTTTCTTAGTTACATACGGAAGTTTATGTTTAATTTCTTTTCTACACCATTTTGGTTCTTCTCCAGCATATAGACCGACATTCAAATCGAAATGGTATATTTCTTTTGCAGGATTTATAATTTCAGTATGGGCAATGTTTCAAATTAACTTTGTTTATACACTAGTAGCATACGGAGCTATAGTTTTACTATATATTTATATGGAACATTATCACAGTGACCGCAAAGGATTTTCGGCAATATTTGCAAACACTATTTTCCAAATGAATAGAGGATTACAAATATATCTTCAAAATAAAAGGAAAAAAGCTTCGGAGCAAAATAATACGGAAGAAGAGTGGCGTCCTAGTGCGATCTGTATTTCTAGAAATACTTTTAAGCGAGACTCTGCCCTAAAGCTACTCAACTGGATTTCTTATAAATATGGATTTGGTACTTATTTACACTTAATTGATGGTTACTACTCAAAAAAAACCAACGAACAAGCACAAGCTGAACTAAAACGTTTACTTAGCAATCTTGATTCATCTAATCAAGTTTATATCGACACTCTCATTTCGCCATCAATCACATCGGCTATTTCGCAATCTATTCAAACACCAGGAATTTCAGGTATGGATAATAATATGGTTATTTTTGAATATCTGAAAAGCAAACCAGAGAACGACTTGCATGATATAATAACTAATTTCCGCATGGTAAACGCAGGTGGATTTGATGTTTGCATTTTAGGAACAAGTCGCAAACCACTTTTATATAAAAATGGTATCCACATTTGGGCAAGTCGTTTTGATACTAATAATACTAATTTAATGATTTTACTTGGGTTTATTATAATGGGGCACCCAAGTTGGAAAAGAGCAAATATTAAAATCTTTAACGTATGTTACGCTCAAGATGCCGAAGAAATCAGACAAAATATGCACGAACTGATTAACAGCGGACGTATGCCTATTACAGATACCAATATTGAAATTATTGTACGTGACGGAAATACATCTATAAAAGAAATTATCAACAAACGTTCTATTGACGCAGGACTAACTATGGTTGGTTTTGATGAAAATTCATTTAAAAAAGATGACGACATCTCGCTTTTTGAAGGGTATGATCAAATTGGAAATGTTCTATTTGTACATTCAAATGGCGAAAAAGTAATTAAATAAAACTTTAAGCTATTTTCTTATTTAAAAGCAGATTCGCACAAGCCTTTTCCTGATAAAACTAATTCTTTAAAGTAGTCAGGAGTTGGTTTTCCTGTTAATTTATCAACATAAAGTTTTGCTAAATATTGACTTAACATAAAGCCATGTCCACGCATTCCAACCATTAAACCTAATTCTGGATCAACAATATATCGAGGTTCAATATAATAGCCTGCCCAAGCAGCTTGAAATCCAACACTTGATAATTGTGGAATCCAATCTACAAATACTTCAGAAACTATTTCTAAGAAGTCTTTTGCGTTAGTTTTAACTTCTTTATCTGTTTCTAAAGCATCGATTAAAGGCGAAGCACAACCTATAATTTGACCAGTAGTTGCAAGTTGTTGACCATAAACAGCAGAAAAACCTTTATATTGTCTTCTGTCAATTAACATATCTAAAGTCTTGCCATCTTTACCTAGTAAAGGCAAACGCCTTGTTATAAATGCCTGATGCTTAACAGGATACAAACCTATTTCAAGACCAAGTTTTTTAGCAAATTTACTAGATTCATTGCCAAGAGCATTTACAAAATGTTCGGTTTCATATTCAACAAATTCGCCTGTATGAGTTTTTACAAGTGCTATAACATTTTTACCTTCTCTTTGTAAATCAATAAGTTCGCAATCTTCTAAAACTTGCCCGCCTTTTTCAATTCCAATTTTGCGTAATAAGTCTAAAACTTTACCTGGCGTTGCTTGCCAACAGTCATTAGTAATTAATGCAGCAGAATAAGTATCTAAATTATTATTGAAATATGGTGAAATTTCTTTTCTAAAATCAGCTTTTTCTACCATATAAGCATCAGACCAACTTCTTGAAGCATCGAGAGCTTTATAAGTTTCATTATCATGTGCAAAACTCACATATTTAGTTGGAACATAATCAATATCGCAAATATTTTGCAATTCAATAAAAAGCTCTCTATTTTTTAGTGCTATGTCTGCCAATGCTGGTAAAGAGAAGGCTGGTCTTCCGCCGGCAATATTACGCCAAGAACTTCCACGCTCACGATTTACCAAAACAGGTTTCATTCCTGCTTCTGCCATAAACTTAAACAGAGAACTTCCTGCCATTCCACCACCTGCAACAAGAGCTTGAACTTTAATTCTTTTGTTTGATTTCTTATTTACATTTGTAAAAATTCTTTCAGATTCATGTGGATATAGCTCGCCCATGCTCACTTGATTTGATAACGGTGCACGAGGTGTTGCATCGCCAACAATTTCAATTCCGTATGCAGAAATTGTTTGTTTTAAACGTTTGATGCATCTCTTTCCACGACAAGCGCCCATTCCCAAACGAGTAATATGTTTAATTTCATCAATAGAAATAAATTTTCTATCACCAATGATTTTTAAAATATCTTCTAATTTTACATCATCGCAATGACAAATGTAAGTTTCAGCTTGGCTTTCGCCTTTTACATTTTTAAATTCTAAAGGTTGTGGATAATCTTTCTTTACAATAAAACCACGAGCTGCTTGCATTTGTTCGCCTTGCAAATCAAGTGCTTTTACCCTAGCAACATTTGTTTTATTAGGTTTATAAAGAATTTTTTCAATTATCCCCTCGCCTATTTTTTCGCCATTATTATTTACCAAATAAACTTCTGAATTTTCTTCAACTTCGTATTCTATTGGTAAAAATAGCCAATTATTTTTCTCTGAATAACCAAAAATTGCAAGTCCTGGACACTGGTAAACACAATCCATGCAGCCTATACATTTGTCATAGTCTATAACCGGTACCGTGCTTGTTGAAAGTTTGGTTATTGCACCTTGTTTACAAGAAAAAGTACAAGGATTACAAGCAAAGCCATATAAACAATCCATTATCACATAAGGTTTTGCTTCGGCTCTCTCGCGTGTAGGTTTGTTAGGTTCTTGAATTATACGTGTTGGATGTTGTTGAGATTCAATATATTCTTTTGAAACACTAAGATAATCAGTATAATTATATCTTTTTCCTAAAGCATCGATAAGTTCGTAAGCTGCTTGTTTTCCGCGTAAAACTGCTGATGTGCCTTCTCCAATTCTTAAAGCATCGCCTATTGCAAAAGATTTACGTCCAAATAAAAGATTTGCTTTTGTTACTAATTGATTATCAGGCACTAAGCCTGTACAAATATTAATTGCATCAATTCCTGTAATAATTTTTTCTGTTCCTGGTATAAGTTTAAAATTTTCGCATTCTGCAATTACTGCACCTGTTATACCTGTATAGTCTTCATTTGGAATTGCTTCAATTAAAATATGGCTTGTCATAATTGGGATTCCCAATCTTCTAAGTCTATTTGCTTGAACAGGAAAACCTCCTTCGTTAGGTTGAGCTTCGATAATTGCTTTTACTTTTGCTCCTGCTTGCATTAGTTGGTAAGAAGTTAGATAACCAATATTTCCTGCACCTACAGTTAAAATATTTTTTCCTAAAAGAGTGAACTCATTGTTCATCATTTTTTGGACTACTGCAGCAGTATAAACTCCTGGCACATCATCATTTTTAAACGATGGCATAAATGGGATTGCTCCTGTTGCAATTATGATATATTCAGCATCTATATAAAATATTTCGTTAGTTTTTATATTTTTCACAGCAAGTCTTGGACCTTCTAATATATCCCAAACCACGGAGTTTAAAAGTATTCCTTCTCTATTATCTCCTGCTAAAGTTTCTGCAATTTCAAAACCACGAAGTCCACCAAATTTTTTCTCTTTTTCAAAAAAGAAAAATTGGTGAGTTTGCATTAAAAACTGTCCACCGATTTTATCGTTATTGTCAACAACAATATTTGAAACTTCGTGTTGATTTAAAACCTCGCGAGCAGCTAATCCTGCTGGACCAGCACCTATAATAACTGCTTGAGTTTTAAAAATAGAAATTTCGTCTTTTAAATTGATTTTTTCCTGACTAGGTTCAAAATCTTTTGGAATTTCTCTAACTTCTCTAATTCCGTCAACTTTAGTAATACAAATACGTTTTATTTTACCATCAACAAGCATTTCGCAAGCTCCACATTTTCCTATACCACATTCCAAAGATCTTTTTCTATTATCTAAAGAATGGCTATGTACAGGAAAACCTGCTTGATGCAAGGCTGCGGCTATAGTAAAACCTTTAGTTCCTACTACGGCTTTATCGTTAAAATAAAATAAATGTTCGTTTTTTTCAGGAACTTTTAAAATCGGATGTTTTTCAATTTTTTGCATAAAAAATCTTATTATGTAGATATAGTTTTAAAAAGTAAAATTGAATTAATTAACAATCTCAAGCAATGAGTTTTGTCACATTTTTCATTATTTTCTTTTTTCCACTACACTATCATAAAATTCACGCAATTCCGCAACGCGTTTTTCGTCTAAATTATGCCATCTTATTTCTTGAATAGCTCCTTCTATAGACAATAAAGTTGCTCTAGTTGTATTTTTATTTTTTTCGTAAAGAAGAAGAAATGTTTTTTCAGTTCCCATTTCTTTTAATTCTTTTAGAGTTGTAATACCAACCTCGTTTAATTTAAGTTCTAAAACTTTTCCTATGTTATGTGCTCCTACAATTCCCATAATTATTATAGATTTATAATTTCACTTTTTTCTCACTTCAAAATTAAGAAAAAAACAACAACACCACAAATCTTTTCTAATTCTTATACGTACAACATTTGTTCAAATACTAATCGGCTACTCATTGCGACTTAATGCTCACGTTTAAGTTGTTTTTTGTTAAAAAATAGCTTAATAAATAATTTTTAATTTCATTAACTCTTGAAACTGGATTATTTTTCGCATTTTTTGCAGAAACTATAGCTCCGCATCTTAAAAGATAATTTATAATACCATCGTTATAAAACAGTGCTTTATGGTTTTTGTCATTATAGCCTGGATTTAACCATTGCACATAAATATTATAACCTCTATTAATAAAATATTCAAAATTTTCGACTACGTCTTTATGGTATAAAAAAGAACTTATAACAATTTCTGGGTCATCGTCTGGTAATATATACTCTAATTTTGTTTTTCTTTCCAGAGGCGATTCATTAATTAAAAAAACTGGGATTTTAATTCCTTGAATTACTAAGTTTCTTAGGTTTTTTCCTGTATGCACTTTACGTCCGAACAAAGTTTCCCAAGTAGTTGTTTTTCCAGATCCTTCGTTGCCAAGAACAGCAATTAGTAATTTATTCTTTTCCATAATATTGATTTTTTATAAAAATAATAAAAATATTATTAAAACAATCAATATCAAGGATTTATTTACTCATTTTGTGGAATTTCTTTCCAGATAAAAATATCTTCTCTAGATTTTGGTCTATATTCGTCTAAAAATCTAAAATCTTTAAGAAAGGTTTGTTCGTCTTTAAGTTGTTCTATAGGAATGGTTTCACCATCGGGTTTGTCGAAGAACCAAACGTTTTCAACTTTATTATCTTTTAACCAAATTCTCATATTTGTACTAACAACTTTATTTAAGGCAACAATTTCATCAACTTCTTCATCAACAATAAAGTAAATAGTTTGACAATCATTATGTAGGTCTATTTGTCGTACTTTTTTCTCAACTATATAGCCAGACATTTTTCTACTTTTAAGTTGATTAAAATGCACGCTATCACATTGTTCTATCGCAAATGCATTATTATTTAAATAAAATTTATCTGGTTTTTTATCTAAGAAGTGCATTTCGATATGATTGGCTGTAATTTGACTATTTTCAGCCCACAAAACTGGATTATGAAACATATGAGCAATAGAATCGTAAGAATAAAATACTAAAGAATCACATCTTGCTTGCATGTCGGATTTAAAAACCTGAACTTTATAGAAAGCTCGTATCAATTTAAAATCGGCAGTATCAACAGATATATAAACTGTATCAGAATGCATAAAAATACTATCTCCATCGCTAACATAAATAACTTCTGTATTTTTTGTAAGCATTGCATTTTGTGGCTCTTCGTAATAATATCCATAGTTTCCTTTTGCCACCAAATTTTCGATGGTATCCACTACGCTTACATTCATAAAAGCTTCGCCATATCTAATTTTTCTATCATAAAACAAACTATCTCCCAAAAGATAATTCTGTCCTGACCTTAACCATGCATTATTTGATAGCGAAGCCTTATCCTCGCTTGTATCATAATATCCGAGTTCGCAATACAAGTGGTTTGAATCTGACACAATATTTGTTGGACCAAAGAAATAAGCAATAGTTGACTCTGTATTATATTTCAATGTATCTGAAAAAATATCGTACTGAGGATTTTTGAGAACTACTGTATCAACTGCATAATAATCTTTATCTTTGGTATAATAATATCCTCGTCTGCTAAACAAGCGATTATCTTCATCATAAATTTTTCCGCCTTCGAAATAATATGCTACATCAATATTTCTATCATAATCAAGTGAGTCGGTAATTAAAAAAGATTTATTGTGTTTTAAAATAACAGAATCTCTCATTTTAGCGATTTTAGTATTGCCGTCATATTCAAGATATTTTCCGACCATCAAAATAGAATCGCCCTGTTTTATTCTAACATTATTATAAGCTTTAATTGTATTTACATCATCAAAAAACCATGCTGAGTCACAAAACATATATGCGTCTTCGTGTCTAAACACCACGTCTCCTAACAGTCTTTTTGCAGTAACCCCTGTTGATTCGTCATATTCCAACGAACTTGCTCTTAAAATTTCTACAACTCTAGGTTTTTCGTCTTTCTTATCTTGAGCATTAGTCAAAATTGCAAAAAACAAAAAGCAAAAAACGAGACAAGCTATTTTGCTAATATTTCTGAGCATTAGTTATTTTAATAGTTCATCAATAATATCATCAATACTTATGCCATCAGCTTCGGCTTTATAATTTTTAATTATCCTATGACGCAAAATTATTTTCGCAACTGCTTTAACGTCCTCAATATCAGGTGTATATTTTCCATTTAAAACCGCATGAGTTTTTGCTCCTATTACTAAATATTGCGAAGCACGCGGACCTGCTCCCCAATGCAAATATTTATTTGTAATTTCAGGTGCAAATTCAGAATTTGGACGAGTTTTGCAAGCTAATTTAACTGCATATTCCAAAACATTATCATTAATTGGAATTTTTCGTATCAATCCTTGGAAAAATATAATTTCTTCAGCAGTAAGCACTTGTTTTAATTCAAATTCTTTATCAACAGTTGTATTTTTCACAACTGTAATTTCATCTTCATAGGCAGGATAATCCAAAATTATATTAAACATAAACCTATCAAGTTGAGCTTCTGGCAAGGGATAAGTACCTTCTTGCTCGATTGGATTTTGAGTAGCCATAACAAAAAATGGCTCGTCTAATTTATATTCTTGTCCTGCTGCTGTAACCGAACGCTCTTGCATTGCCTCCAAAAGTGCTGCCTGAGTTTTTGGTGGAGTTCTGTTTATTTCGTCTGCTAAAATAAAATTAGCGAAAATTGGTCCTTTTACAAATTTGAATTGTCTATCTTCAGTTAATATTTCTGTTCCAATTATATCTGAAGGCATTAAGTCAGGTGTAAACTGTATTCTCTTATTTTTTAAGCCTAAAACTTCTGCTATAGTATTAACTAACAAAGTCTTAGCTAAACCTGGCACTCCTACTAAAAGGCAATGTCCACGACTAAAAATAGAAATAACAACTTCTTTCACAACTTGATCTTGCCCATAAATTTTCTTGGTTATTTCAGAAATCAAACTTTCATATTTCTGACGTAACGCATTGATAGCCTCAACATTATCTTTATAATTCATAAGTTCAATATTAAAATTTTAAAAGCACAAAGTTAATTATTTATATAAGACAAAAAAACACTTGTTAGTATTTTAAATTTTTATTGTAATTTTGTTGCAAAAAAAATTATGATACAAAGAATTCAAACTTTATATTTATTTGTTAGTTTTATTTGTTTTGGAATATTCTTTTTTTCGCCTTTTGGTTATCTCATTACACCAGAATTACAAGAAATTCCAATAAAAATTACAGAATCTAATTTTTCTTATCACAACAATGCTTTGAACCAAGACATTGTTTTGGAATATTCAATGTTACCTTTAGTAATACTGGTAAGTTTAGTTTGTTTTATAAGTTTTTTCACTATTTTTCTTTACAAAAAACGCATGCTTCAAGTTAGACTTACAGTTTTTAATATATTGTTACAAATTGGCTGTTTTGGTCTTTTATTTTATTATTTAATAGATATTTCAAAGCGTTTAGAATTAGAATATAGCACTGGAATTTTAATTATTTTACCATTAATTTCTGCTATTTTATGCTTTTTAGCCATGAGAGCTATTTTAAAAGATGAAGCTTTGGTGCAGGCATCAAAATATTTCAGGAAATAAGTTAAAAGTTGAAAGCGATGCACTGAACGTAGTTGAAGTGTTAAAAGTTGAACCGAGTTTACGAGCTCACCGAAGGTAAAGTTAAAAGCTAAAAGAGGCCTGCGGGTTTGGCTTTCTTTATAAACTTTTTAACTGTTTTATTGTGTTGCCCTTGCGGGCAAAGCCTTTGAGTGGCAAACTACCGCAGGCTGCGCCTACGGTTAATCACATGTTGCCCTACGGGCAAGCCTTTGATGGTCTTTTTTTGTCTTCACGAACAACCCACATTAGCTCACTCAAACGCCCATAAATGCTCGCTCCAACAACGCTGATGCTTAGTGATTGCAAATACACACGAATTACAACCGAAGTCCGCAGGACGAGCTCAGCGAAGCTAAATCCAAGCGAGCGGATTAGGTAATTCATTATATAGTGCCAAATCTCAAAAAAATTTCGGACCCGCAAGCGGGTCATTAACAAATAAATCAAATAGACACACTTCGACAAGCTCAGTGTCCGAATAGTCA
>Ga0255344_1001696_pt1 | contig 28476 bp, 13 predicted proteins | sample wastewater_treat_5_FD_192414 | JGI IMG/M metagenome (GOLD analysis project Ga0255344, IMG submission 192414) | Wastewater microbial communities from Lulu Island WWTP, Vancouver, Canada - plant18 | ecosystem: Engineered > WWTP > Wastewater > Unclassified | place: Canada: Vancouver, British... | reverse complement strand
ATCCGGTGCCGGCACAGCATCGGAAATCAAAGGAATTTATTCCGATAATGGCGAAGCTACAGACTTTTACAACAATATGATAAGTCTTGGCAGTACTGTAACTGCCGGGCACAACATATACGGAATACATAACACACAAAAAGGTAACTTCTACTATAACAGCGTTGTAATATCGGGAAGTGTTACAACAGGAACTCTTAATGGAGGAAGCTATGCCTTTAGACTCAATTGGGCTTCGTCAGAAGCAGTTGTTATGAACAATATTTTTGTCAACACCCGTACTAATGACAACCACAGTAATAACTATGTGTTCTTCCTGAGCCATCCCAACTACGCTGATCTTATGACGCTTGATCACAATGCATATTGGGTAAATGGCACAGGAACGTTACTGGCCTACAATGGAAGCGCTGATATAACAGAACTGCCTATACTAACGGGTAAGGATGAAAATTCAATTAGTTCGGAGGTGCTCTTTACCAATATTGCTACTGCCAATCTGCATACCAACACTGCAGATGTAAATGCAAAAGCAACTCCTATATCCGGTATCACAACCGATTTCGATGGCAATACCCGTAATCCGCTATTCCCTGATATGGGGGCAGATGAGTTTACGAAACCGATAATTATTGACCCCGTGGTCGATCTGGATTTTGATTCGACTTATGTGTTAACACCCACCGCACCGCAATCGTACTCATTGGTTGGCATTGACCTATCAAACAACATGGTGGTTACCGCACCCGCAAACTTCCAGGTATCGCTCAGTAGCGATGAGGGCTTTGCTCAGTCTATTTCAGTTCCGCACACCCATTCCAATGTGAATACAACCATATACGCCCGCTACCTTCCCGATGTGGAGGATTATACACATGGTGATATTACCAATGCAAGCTCCGGCCAGCAGGTGACGGTACATGTTGAGGGTAGTGCACGCGCAATTCTGCCCGTAATGGAGACAGGATCTGTATCTCATCTGACGCCTGATACGGTAAAAATCAATGCTGAGATTGTACATGCCGGTGGAAGGGATGTCGTAAGCAGAGGGATTATTTACTGGCCATACGATGGGGAGAATAAAGAAATTGGCGATACTATTGTTATAGATATAAGCGAAGCAGGTTCGTTCGAAAAAGGAGTATTCTCCTTGACAATCGAAGATCTTGACATCAATACTCATTACAATTATAGATCGTATGCTAACAATGGCGACCATAAATACGGGGGAACAGGATACGGCGAGACGCTGGATTTCTGGACTCACGCCGAAGCACCCGGTGCACCCATAGTTGACGAGATCACCACATCAACGGTTCGGATTGAGCTAACCGAAGATGATAACCCCGCCTATACGGAATATGCCATTTACGAAACAACAACCGCCAGGTACATTCAGGATGATGGCTCCATGAATAATTCTCCTGTTTGGAAAACTTTGGAGGATTGGGGTGAAAAAACGGTTTCGCTTTACGCAAATTTAGGATTGACGGGAAACAGACAATATACCTTTGGGGCAATTGCCCGAAATGGGGCGACTGTTCAATCAGAAATTGGTGAAACCGAAAGTATTCTCACGCTGGCACATGTACCAAATCCAACCTGTTTGGGGTCCCTGACAGACAGCACAGTGAACATTTCGGTTTATTCAAGCTCAATGGATTTCTCACTCAATACACCTGAGACTGAGTATGCCATTATGGAGAATAATTTTCAAAAGTTTGTTCAGCTCGATGGAACTTTGGGACCGGATACAGTGTGGGCGACAAGAGGTGAAACCGGTACTACCCTGACGGGTTTATCCATAGCTACAGAATATTCATTCAGCTCCATTGCCCGAAACGACGACGGTATTGAAACCGAACCAAGTGTTCCCGTCATCTGTTATACTTTAGCCGCCTTGCCTGGAGCACCATCGGTAACCGACCTGGGCAATTCTGAAGTGAAAGTTACCATCGATCCGGGTAAAAATCCCGATTATGTTGAGTTCTGCATTATTATTGGAGACATTTATAGCAACAAATATGTCAATACGGATGGTACTCTTAGCTATGGGCCGGGTTGGCAAACCAAAGCCCTTTGGGATGAAACCCTGATCACTGCTTTTAATCCCAATACAGAATATAGCATAACCATCAGAGCACGAAACGGTGGAGGTGCCCAAACAGCCAGCTCTGAAGCACGTGAGTTTTTAACAACTGCCGCTACTCCTCCACCTCCTTACCTGCATGTATCTGCCGGATCATCCGACCATTTTACACTGTGGGAGGCAAGACTTGGCAATAATCCGAATAACACTGAGCTTGCTTTTCAGGATTCCTTATCGGGACGGTTTGTTCAAACGGATGGTTCATTTGGAATTGATGCCGCATGGCAGCTTAAGGATAGCTGGACAAGGATGGTTGTTGAGACAGATCCTGAAACCAGTTATGCCATAAGGGCAAAAGCGCGTAATCGTGATAGCATTGAAACAGCGTATAGCCTTACATCAAAAATTACCACATATGCATTTCTTGAAGTTCCGGAACTTATCAGTCCTGCAAATGAGTCCGAAGATATGCCTAGCGATGTTTCATTGAAGTGGAATTGGACCGGCCCTCCTGCAAGTTTTTCTATTCAGGTTGCAAAAGATGAAGGTTTTGAAAATCTGATAGTTGATCTGGTTAACTATGGCTCTACAGAATATTTCCTGTGGGGACTGGACAATAACACAAAGTATTATTGGAGACTAAGATCGTCAAATGAATCGTCGATAAGTAAGTGGTCCGGTGCATGGTGGTTTAAAACCCGTGGCGGCTCGTCTGTTCATTCCGGAAATATCATTGATATAAATATCTTCCCAAATCCGGTTGGCAACGTGCTTTATATTACCGGAGACGATGTTGACAGGATCAGCAGGATTTCGATTGTTTCCATTTTGGGAAAAATCTTGATACTCGAACCCCGGGCTACAAGAACTATTCATACCGCCGGCCTTACGCCCGGTGTTTACATGCTCAAAATGGAAACAGCTGAGGGAATTGTTATTAAACAATTCGTTAAGCAGTAGTATTGCTTAATAATGTATGTTGTCAGGCCAATTTCCAACGGACACTTTAAATTGCTGTATAAAAATCATATAACACTAAAAACACATAAAAATGAAAACCCAAAAACTATTTACATTAATTGTTGCAATAGCAACTGCAATTACCGTTAATGCTCAAAAAGTAGCATTACATTCTAATGGAACAGTACAGCATTTTGAAGGTGCAAGTGCCTTTATTGATGCGTATAACACAAGTGCTTCCGGTGATACCATTTATTTACCGGGAGGTTCGTTCAATCCGCCTGCCGAATTTACTAAAACGCTTAGCATCATAGGGGCAGGGCATTATGCAGATTCAAGTGTTGTAACCGGAAAGACCTTTATCAACGGAAACATTGTTTTAAGGGACACTGCCGACTATTGTTTGTTTGAAGGAGTGCACATAACAGGCACGTTTTCTACTGCGAACAATGAAGCTGTAGATTATTTAACGGTGAAATCTTCTTCGATTGGTGGCACTATATCATTTCAGGGAGATTTATCAAAACCTTCAAAAAACATAAGTTTTATCAGATGTGTTGTGAGACATTGTAATTTGGAAAATGCACAAAATGTTTATTTTGCCAATTCTGTAATTTCAAACAGTTGTATAAATAACTCTTCAGGCAATTTATTTGAGAATAATATTATAATGTATGAACCTGCTTATAGCACTTTTGTGTTTTTTAACGGGGGAAACAATATTATTAAAAATAATATAATAGTAACGGGAGGTGCTTATTCCAGCCATATAAGCAATGCTATTGGAAACACTTTTTACAACAATCTGTTTAATGTTTCAAATCCTTCATTAGGCACTAATGCTGTTGCTTCGGGCAATTATCCAGGTGTGGCAACCAATAGTATTTTTGTAAACCAAACAGGTGTAACCTTTAACTACTCGCATGATTATCATTTGAAACAGCCTGAAGTTTGGATAGGTACCGACAACACACAAATAGGTATTTACGGCGGAACATTCACTTATAAGGAAGGAGCCATTCCATCCAATCCGCATTTTCAAGAAGAAAACATTGCTCCGACAGCAACAGGCGGACAACTGAATGTACAAATCAAAGCGGCAGCGCAAGATAACTAGTTTGTCGAGAGTTCCATACGACAACTAAAAAATAAAATTTAAACGTATGAAATTAAAATTATTGATTGCTTTTGCATTGCTTGCGGGCATAGTTTCAGCACAAACCAATTTGGTTTCTTACGAATATTGGTTTAATAACGATTATGCGAACGTGCAAACCGTTAATATTGCACCTACGCAAATACACGTATTGAACACCAACCTTGATGTTTCGGCTTTGCCAAATAACGTAAACTTGCTGCATATCCGGTACAAAGACGAAAATGGGAAGTATGGCAGTACTTTGAGCAAGTTGTTTATGAAACTACCTGTGGCAGAAATTCCGGGTACCTCCAAATTGGTTTCTTATGAATACTGGTTCAACAACGACTACGCAAAAGCGCAGACCGTTGCCGTTTCTCCGTCGCAGACACATGTATTGAACGCCAAGCTCGACATTACGGCTTTGCCAAATAATATAAACTTGCTGAATATAAGGTACAAAGATGGAAACGGAAAGTACGGCACTACTTTGAGCAAGTTGTTTATGAAACTACCTGTGGCAGAAATTCCGGGTACCTCCAAATTGGTTTCTTATGAATACTGGTTCAACAACGACTACGCAAAAGCGCAGACCGTCGCCGTTTCTCCATCGCAGACACATGTATTGAACGCCAATCTTGATATTACGGCTTTGCCAAATCATATAAACTTGCTGAATATAAGGTATAAAGATGGAAACGGAAAGTACGGCAGTACTTTGAGCAAGTTGTTTATGAAACTACCTGTGGCAGAAATTCCGGGTACCTCCAAATTGGTTTCTTATGAATACTGGTTCAACAACGACTATGCAAACGCGCAGACCATTGCCGTTTCTCCATCGCAGACACATGTATTGGACGCCAATCTTGACGTTACGGCTTTGCCAAGTCATGTAAACTTGCTGAATATTCGCTACAAAAACGAAAATGGACAATATAGTAGCACTTTAAGCAAATTGTTTGTGAAATTACCGGCGGCAGAAGTTCCGGGTACCTCCAAGTTGGTTTCCTACGAATACTGGTTTAACAACGACTACGCAAACGCGCAGACCGTTGCCGTTTCTCCATCGCAGACACATGTATTGGACGCCAATCTTGACGTTACGGCTTTGCCAAACAATGTGAATTTATTGAATATCCGATACAAAGATGGAAACGGAAAGTACGGCAGTACTTTGAGCAAATTGTTTATGAAACTGCCTAATGCTGAGATTGTTGATAATAAGTTAACAGATTATATGTACTGGTTTGACGATGATTTTGAAAATGCGATCACAGTGACTTTGCCGGAAAACGTAAAAACTCACCATTGGGCTGAATTATTGACTTTGCCGGGTAATATGGCAGGAGGAGATCACGAGATAAACATCCGTTTCAAAGACAGTTTGGATATGTGGAGCATTCCATTTACGAAAGCATTTGTTAAAGATTATAACCCAAGGGCAGAATTTGACGGAGTGGAAAGTGAGTTATGTTTGGGTACAATGCTCGAAATAACGCCTGATGCAATAATTGATGCCGACAGCATCTATTGGGATTTTGGAGACGGAACAGAAATCAAGGGAAAAACTGCCACAAGCCTTGTACAACATCTCTATGCCTCAGCCGGTACTTATACGGTTACCGCAACAATGAAGCATACAACAAGCGGCGTTTCCAATGACACAACCTTGGCAATTACCGTTCATCCTGCTTATGGCATTTTTAAAATAGTTACAGAAAACTTGGAAACAACTACCATTAGCAATCTTCTTCCTGAAGTCAATTTGTCGATTTGTGAATCGGAATTGCCTTATAGTTTTGGAAGTCAGAGTTTGACGGCAAGCGGTACTTATACCGAAATATTCCAAACCGTTCATGGCTGTGATAGTACGGTAACATTGAACTTAACGGTAAACAGTGTTGATGTTTCTGTAACTCAAATAGATGAATCAACATTGAAGGCGAATGCGGAAAATGCAGCTTATCAGTGGGTAGATTGCAACAATGATTATGCTCCAATTGAAGGAGAAACTAATCAATCCTTTACCGCAACTCAAAATGGAAGCTATGCTGTTGTTGTCAGCCAAAACAATTGTACGGATATGTCTGATTGTTATGATATTACACTTGCCGAAATTTTGGAAAATACTTTTGACAACAACATAACTGTTTATCCAAATCCAACTGACGGCATTTTGATAGTCAATTTGGGTGAAACCGTGTCGGAGTTTGCTATTAGCATAACAGACGTAAGCGGAAAATTGCTAAAACAATCGACTTACAAAAACACACAAAAGTTTGAATTGAATCTGGATGTTAAGCCGGGCTTTTATTTGTTGACAATTCAATCGAAAAATAAAAAGGCAATTATTAGGTTGATAAAGAATTAAGGTTTGCTAATATGGAAAAATTCTATCTATTAATTTAAAAACTGTTACTATGAGAACACTTGCGATTATTTTAACTTTTATTTTTGTTTCTACCATTACTGCCTTTTCTCAGGTGGAAAATGTAGCCAAAGAGGTGTTGAATGCGTACAAAAACAAGGATGTTGAATTGCTTAAAAAAAACGCCTCCGGAATTCTAAAACTGACAATCTCGGAAAGTTATTTCGAAGATAAAAATGTACAGGAAGATGCTAAAGCAGTTGCCGGATGGGATGGCACAATAAAAGAAGTACGCTATGACACTGGCAGTTTGATGGGCCGAAAAATGATTTCGGCTACGGCCTATTACGCTGATGCGGGAGCAGATCAAATTCATGCTGTCCTTTTATCAAGCTTGGATAACGGGAAAAACTGGGTTTTTATAGGCACCGGCCTGGGTACTTTAAAAAAAGAAGAATTTGAACAATTGAGCGTAACCATACCTGCCGATGGGGCGAAAAAAGAATCGAAAAAAGAGGCAAAATCCTCAGCCAAGCCGGCCAATAGCAAAGAAGAATCAAAAGCAGCGTCAAATTTCTCGGTCGAGTTGGCCAATGGTGATACTTTCGATAAAATAACCGAAGCAAAAATGGTGGAATGTATCAATAGCCTCAATGACGATAATTTCTTTATTATTCTTAAGGACAAAGAAAATTTCATTCAAGCCGCCTTTTCTGATGGTAAATTTGATGTTCAATATAAAGAAAACGAGCAACAGTTTACTGTTGAAAAGGTACTCACAAAAGATGAAACCATCCAATTGTTCAAGGATTATTATCAGGGGAAAGATAATTGGAAAAAAGAAATTGTCTGGAAAAAAATGGAATAGACTTTAAGCTGAGGTACTGATAGTCATAGCCCGGGGAACGCCGGAAGAAAAGACCAATATAGGGGCGATATCGATAAAAACACAACGATGAAAAAATGCTCTTTGTACTTTAAAGCCATATTTACTGTTAAGATGCTTACAGTAACTATGGCTTTTTTACTTACATCGTGCTATTCCGGTTATTTATCCATTAACTACGAAGTCCATTCCGGCGCTGTTTGGAACGATAAACATACCAATGTGGCTTTTGTAGCCTCAAAAACAGCCTGGCGTAACGTAAAGGATATCGCCCGTTTTCCCATTGGGGGAAGATCGCTGTATCTATTAGAGGATGTCGGACTTTATATTTTTGATTATGAAAACAAATTACTCGACGAATTAATTAGCTTTAATGAATTGGCCGGCTGTATAGGCACGAATAGAACAAGGTGGGAAGTAAAATTGGTACTTACAGATACCATGGTCTATTACTCAATATCTCCACTTCTGGGCTGGGACCGGGAAATTGAACATCCCCTCATTCCCGAAAAATCACAGCTTTTAGCGTCGTTAAAAGAAAAATATAAGCTGCCCTATGCATTTAACATGTTTACCAAAACCGAAACAATTATTGATTCCACGGTGTTCAATAATCTTTTTGCTGAATCGAAAGATGCTTATAGTTGCAATCTGACTTCGCTCAATAAACAACTTGCGAAAATTCCTTTGGCGGATTGGGGTCTGAATCCGCAGGAAATATATCCTAAACCGGACAGGAAATATATTGAAGAAACAATTTATTTGCGAAATACGTCATCCCAAACCCGGCGGGCTGTAATTGAGCAAATAATCGCAAAACTGAGTAAATCCGAGATTGAATTGTTACTCAAAAAAATGGATGATTATAAAAACAGTCTTGAAGGATTAAAGAAAACCGAATTCGAATTGTATTCGAAAGACAGCTATGAACAAATCAAAGCATTGTTATAAAGTAGTTTGCCTTATTGTAATTGCTATTTATACAGCAACTAACGGATGGGCACAACCGGAAAGTGAATGGGAAAGTTTTGCATTGAATGTTGCTGCTTACGATTACGAAGATATGCCCGTTGATCCCTACCCTGAATCGAATCTATTTGATGGTGAAATTAAAACTTGCTGGGTATGTGGCTCGTATATAAATAATAATCCTGCCGGTACGTATGTCAAGATGCCCCCTAACGATAAGGTGTATCTTAATATTTTTACCGGATACGGAAAGAGCCGGGAGCTGTTTTACAAAAATGCCCGCCCTAAAAAAATACGATTATCGGTTTATGCAACTGTTCATCCCGAAGGATATGTTACTGAAATTGCCGATGGATATGAAGGCCTTAAATACCCGCGCGAACAAATTATAACATTGGTTGATAGTTTTGGTATTCAAACCATTGAATTAGATTTTTCGCGAAAAGAACTGAATGAATTCAGCAAACAAGTATACCGGCAGGCAAGGTCGTTTTTTGGGCCGCCCCTACTCGATTCCTGTTTGATTGTAAAAATCGATGTACTAGAATCATTGCCGGGAACCAAATACGATGACATCTGTATCTCGGAACTTTTTTTAACCGGAGAAGACTGCACATTAAATAGTTCAACTCCATCGACAACAATAAAAAATGTTTACATAAACCAGGCAGAAAACAGCCTTTTAGCCGATGACAATCAAAACCAAGGTATGGTAATTTACCACGATCCACAGTCGGTTTTACAGCTTATCGATGTGTCGGCCGATAATAAATGGGCCATTGTAATATCGATGCCGGCTGAGCTTGGTGAAGGACGGGTTGAAACATATTATCAACTCATAAATATACCGGACCGGAAAACAGTCAATAATGAGATCGAAGAATGCAGGACTAATTACCTGCCGGGAAGCGAATTATTTTTTGAAACCTATACCGACGGGCAGCTAATGTTAAAATACAGAGCTAATGACGACGAGTATTATAGCGTCGTGCTGGAATGACACCGATTGTAAAACAAACTGCACATTGAATTCTTATTTGTTTAATTAATTTTTTTATCATGAAAAACAAAAAAAACACCTATCTCGAGAAGTCCAAAAATCAATTTTCATTATTGACCATTTTATTTTTGGCATTACCATTTTTGGTGCTTTCCTGTGATATTATTATTGATCCTATAAGCACTGCCGATCAGTATGAACCCAACAATCAACGATCGGAAGCTTACGCGATCGCCTTAAACACTAAATACAGTGCTAAGATCAGTGAAAACACGGATGACGATTGGTTTAAAATAAGCCCGTCACACGGCAGCGACACGTACGATAAGGTGCTAATTAGTGTAACCGATGTATCGGCCGATTTAAAGATTCGCCTGGAACTTTACAGTTCCGATGGTGTCAGCCTCGATAAACTTGGCGCTACAACAGGAGGACAGGGTTTAACTTACACAATTGCCACACCCGGGGTTGAATATTATGTCCGGTTTAGTGGATGGGATGGGATTGCTTATGACCATTCATCAAAAGGCAGTTACTCCTTTACTGTTTCTAATTTAGATGCCAACGATGAATTCGCACCAAACCATACTATTGAAACGGCTAAATCGCTTGTATTTGGAAACTCCTATAATGGGGTTATTGTATCGAAACATGAAGACGATTATTATAAATTTACGAATCCTACACCCGGCGTATGGAATTCCTATACCTTTGGCTTTACCAATATATCCGACGACTTAAAAGTAAGAATTTACCTTTACGGAGCCAACAAGTCAGTATTGCGTGTTGCAGGTGCTACTACTGCAGGAGCAGATCTTTCATACACCTTTGTTTCTAAAGAGGATGAGTTTTATCTGCAAGTATTGGGATGGGATGGGATTGCTTATGATCATTCATCAAGCGGCAGTTATACGTTGACTCCGGTAGTTAACGGAAACGACGACAATGAGCCCGACGACACATTTGAACAAGCAAGGGAAATCACTTCAATCCCAAGCAGTGGCCTGACCCTGACAGGGACAATTTTAGCAACTGCTGCCAACAATAACGATGGAGATTATGAATTTTTCAAAGTGTCGTTGGCTAATAACAAAAAGGTATTGTGGTCAGTTACTCCGAAAGCTTCAAATACGGAACTACATTTCCGTGTTTATGATGCGAACAAAGAATACCTTGGAAAAGCAGATGGATCCGACGGTCAGACAATAACCGGTTCAATGAACAACACAAGTGGATCGGATTCATTTTTCTATATTGAATTGGGTGCTTTTGTTGGCGATAACGGGCACTACACCATTTCTTTTACTGAAACCGATGCCGATGTGAGATAATAGAAAAATTGCCGCTGAGCTTTAGAGGGTCAGAGGAGCAAGGGCAACCTACTCCAGCAACAAATCCCAAGGCACAAAAAACTGCGATTCTATTTTAGGTTTCATTTCGGCGGCTCTTGCTCCGTATTTGGGGGCTACGCGCGACGAAATGATGGTGGCGTCGTAAGTGCCGTTGCCCCATCGTTTGGCCATACGGATCAGCATAGGATAAACCTTGCCCTCGCCGGCGAACTCCAGCATAGCTTCGTCCAGTATAGCCATATCGTTAGCTTTCATATTGGCGCGACGCCCTGCTTCGGTGTAATACTCTATAGCAAAGGGACGATCTTTCAAACTAAAGCAGCCGCGAATTCCCATATGGCTGTACTTGCGGGTACCCCAGGAAGCCACCGATGTCCAGTCGTTGATAAAGCCTTCGAAACCGGGTTTGGGTGTGCCGTAACCATCGGAGTCTTTAATCATGCTGCCGTCTGCTGCCGTCAAAAAGTCGGTAGGCGCCAAACCTCCGTTAAAAACGGCATCTGCTGCTTCGAAGCGTCCGAGATTATTCAAAGCCTCGACCAGGAAAAAATGGTACTCAAAGCAACGGAACAAATAGATGTGCACATCGTCCTGATAGGCATTTGCACGACGTGCACTGCCAATGGGGCGATATTTTGCCAGGTAAGGCTTGCCTTCCCGGTCGCCCAAAACCACTCTGTTTCGTGCCTCGACACTGGTAGAGAAGCCCGGATTGTTATCGTCGGTTTCGAAACGTTCTTCCACCATGGCCACGTTGGGACGCAAAAGATATTGGTTAGGGTATTCCGAGCTGAAATGATATAAAAGTTTATTGGTTTGATTACGGGTATAATCGTAAATAATGGCGCAAACCACCTCGGTAGCGTAAGGTTCTACATTGTCCCAGAAACGTGCATAACGACCCGGAACGTAAGCAGTAGGCAGATAATAACCGTTGCCGGCGTTGCTCTGGACAGAAATAACTTCGTTCAAAGCTTCTAATATCAAATCGGCACAGCGTTGATAATAAGGCCGGGCGCCGTCGTAATCGCCCTTTCCCTGCAATGCGGCTCCTTTCCACAAACAGAGCTTAGCCATCAGGCCCTCGAATGGCGGGGTCATGTAATCCCAATAACGATACTGACTGCTGGCCAAGGCCGTTTCCGGATCGAGCCATCGATACCACGAAAAGTCCAATTTTCCGTTGATATAGTCGGTAGAAGCATCGCCGTTATCGAGAAAGTCGATGCAACGGTCTACCACCTGATCGATGTTCATCAGCTGGAACCTGCCGGTATCGGTCAAGTCTTGAATCTTGACAATGGGATCGTCGAACCAGACGGCCTGACCGTAAATCTCTGCCAAAGTAAGATAGGCCCACACCTTGACGCGCAAAGTAAGACTCTGCAAGGCATCAAAACGCTCATCGTTGACCAGTTCCGGACGAGCCTTGCGGAAAGCGCGCATATTCTCCAAATAATCGTTGCAGGCAATCACCACCTCGTAATAAGCATCGGGACTGGCATATCCGTTACCCGTCAAATCCTGTTCGTAGTTATATAAAGCAATGAGTTCGGGCAAGGAGTTTTCGGTAGGCTCAAGCAGCTCACCACGTGTATCGGTCAGGTAGATGGCCTTGTCGCCCACCGCCTGCAATTTGGTGATGATGCCCAGATAGCCCGTATAGACCTCGGTTTGCGACGAAATATAATCGTCCGCAGAAAGCACATCGTCTGTTTTGGATTCGAAAAAACCGGAACAAGCCGTCATCGAAAGCACTAACAACGAAGCGGCAAAAATACGATATATCATGTTCTGTTTCATAATCTTGATGGTTTAATGCTTAGAACTTAAGATTGACTCCGAACGTTACGGTTTTGGGAGCTGCCAGCTTGGCATAGTCCACGCCCTGCATCATGGCGCTGTACGAATAGGAGAACTCGGGATCGTTGCCCAAATAAGGTGTCAGGCACCACAGATTTTGCCCACTGACGTAAAGAGTGCCGCCTTGTATAAATCCGAGCAAAATATTATCGAAGGTATAACTAAAGGTAATGTCGCGCAGCTTCAGGTAAGAAGCGTCTTCGATCCAGCGGTCGCTAAAATCGTTGTTGCCCACCAAATCGTAATAATTGGCACGCGGCATGTCGGTAATTTGTCCGTCCACAGTCCAACGGCGCAACACGGCCAAACTCTGGTTGCTCATGTCCAGCGAAGACTCGGTAATGCGACGCACCGCGTTGTAGGCTTCGTTGCCCAACGAGTAAACAAAATTCAAATCGATCGCAAAGCCTTTGTATTGAAAGCGGTTGAACAAGCCGCCATAGAAATCGGGTGTGGCCGAGCCGAGCAGCACTCTGTCGAGGTCGTTGATGATACCATCGTTGTTCTGATCGACGTACTTAATGTCGCCCGCTTGGAATTCCACCCCGTTGCGGTTGCGCATGGGTCGGCTGCATTCCACTCCGTTTTCCGTGTATTTGTAGGCCGATTGCGCTTCTTTTACCGTAGAATAAACGGGATAATCGCCATCTGTCCGGTAACCATAGAAGCTATAGGGACTCTCTCCTACTTTGGTAATGATGGCTGCTCCATCGGACAATTTGTTGATTATATGGGTTCTGTTACCCAGCGAGGTCACCTTGTTGTTCAACTGCGTGATATTGCCACCCAGAATCCATTTGAAATTTCTGGTGCAAACGGGTGACACATTCAACGACAAATCGAAACCATTGGCATCGATGGCTGCATCGTTGACATAATGAACACCTGTACCGTAAAGTGCCGATTCTGAACCCGCCATCAACACATCGGTGGCGCGATTGTTGTAATAGCCTAATTTTATTTGTACACGATGACGCCACAGGGCCATATCGATACCCATGTTGGCTTTGAGGTTTTCTTCCCATTTGATTTCGGTGTTGGGCACATTGTTGCGCACAATACCCGCAATGCCCTGATACAAACGGCTGACGTAATAATAGCTGCCGTAAGTATGGGAGAAACGGCTGTTGCCCGTCTTGCCGTAGTCTGCGTACAGATTCAGGCGGTTGACGGCCTCTGCCGATTTAATAAAGTCGAAATTAGCCAGCATCACTGTGGCGGAAGCCGAGGGGAAAACACCCATTCTTGTCGTATTGACACCCGTCGAAGAGGCACCGTCGGTGGAGACGTTTGCAGCTACACGGAACAAATCGCTGTAAGTGTATGCGGCTTGAAAATAAGCATTGAGCCAGCTCCATTTAGCTCCGTAACCGCTAAAGAACCGGCCTACCCTTTGCACATCGGCCAGGGTTTGATAAAAGTCGTTGGCGGTGTTGCGGCCCACGCCCATATCCGTTTCGAAACTGTTGCTGATGATTTGTCCTCCCAAACGGAGGTCAACGCCATGAACATCGTCAAAAACATTGTTGTAGGCAGCATTCAGGTGATAGAAACTGTTAAAGGTTTCGTTGACTCCCTGACGCACTATGTTTTTACTCTCACCGTAGGTATCGAACTGAGGTACCACATCCTTGTTGTTGATACCCGGCACAAAGATACCTTCCTGGTCGTAGTTGTAATAAAGCCCCAACAAGGCCATGAACGACAACTGATTGGTCGGTTTATACAAAACTCGGGCGTTGATATTGATATCGTACTGACGCTTGTCTGCAGCCAGCGTGTTAACAATGGCAAGGGGGTTGCTGACAATAAAATCGGTATTGGTGTTGTTGCCGTAATAATACGATGCGTAGGTTTCGAGCAGGTTGCCGGCCATATCGTTTTTGTAGGGACTAAGCACCGGTGCTCGACGATAGGCAGCCAGCAAAGGATTGGTTTCCATGATCAGGCCTTGTTCCTGATACGAACCGTTCAAAAAGGCCAGGCCGATAGAGGTGCCTATTTCGAACTTTTTGCTGACAATGACGTTCGAATTGATCTGCGCATTGAAACGGTCGCTCTGTGTATTTTTCAGCGCACCTTCATCGTGTTGATAGCCCAGCGAAATATCGTATTTGGCAATAGCATCACCACCTTCTACACGAACCAAATGGTCGGTGGTTACGCCACGTCTGAACAATTCGTTTTGCCAATCGGTGTCGAAGCGATACAGATAATTGTAAGCATCTCTCTCGTCGGGCGACAAAAACGGGAAATTCGCAAAGAAAGTTTCCATATTGTTGTAATAGGTCATACCGATGTCCGACAGATAAGATTTGTACTGCGATGATTTCATCATAGGCAAGCGACGATCGTTCCAATTATAGCCAAACTTTCCATGATACGAGATCTTGGTATCCATATCGTCGGAACTGGCTCCGTCGGTTTCGATGAGCAACACGCCATTGGCACCCAGCGAACCGTAAACCGAAGCCTCTGCCCCACTCAGGAACGAGATATCCTGAATGTCGTAGATATTGTAAGCCTGGAAAATACTTTTAGAAAAGCCGCCTATCAGTTGCGATTCGTCCATAGAAGGCATAAACGGCACACCATTGATTACCACCAAAGGTGAGGCGTTGGCTGCCAGAGTCTGAATGCCGTGATGCGACAAAAAAGCACCTTCGCCCATCATGCCGCTCTTGTTGATCAGTTGCAGACCGGCGAGTTCGCCTTGCAAAGCTTGTTCCACCGAACGAGCACCCAATGCAAAATCTTTCTTGGACAAAGTATTGACTTCCGACAAATTGACATTCTGTTCCACACGAAAAGGCAGTACTTTGGACTCGGTGTATTTATGCGCATCCTGACGTGACAGAACCACTTTTAGTGAGGATTGTCCCTTGTAACGAATTTGTTGGTAGTAATAACCATCTGCCCACACCGACAGCACAGCGTCTTTTTGCAAATCCATTCGGAACGTTCCGTCTTCTCCTGTCACCACTGTGGTTTGTCCCGGCGACGATAGCACAGCGCCTCGTACTGCTTGTCCATCGGACGAAATAACGATTCCTTCCACAGCTTGCGCCAAGGTGGGCAAGGCCAGCATTAGTGCCGTTATGATTGTATAAAACTGTTTCATTATCTGCAATATTAATAGTTATCACTTGTAGGACGCAAACACCAATGGTGAAACGCCAGGCGGGAGTCTTTGCCGGTAGGCATTTCCAACTTAATGATCATGGGAAGTGCCGAGCCGTCTCCTTTCAGGTCGGGTATTTCCAGCTCGGCCATAACTGCTCCGCCGTCGGTATTGTAATTGTTCTTTTTGCTATGAGTATAATCGTTCTTGGCTTCTTTGTAGCCTTCGGGCCAGGTATCCGACAAGAAAGTACCGCGATCGTAGTGAAACTCGGTGGTGGAGGCAACCGTTACAGAGGCCTCGCCCAACTTGACGCGTTCGCTACCGTTCAAAACAATCACGCTCACATTCATAGTGACACCCATATTCTGGAAAAAACCCATGGCAAAACGATAACTGCCCGGCGGGATTAAATAAGGTCTGACACTGCTGATATTACCCGCTTCGTCGTAGACGGGTTTAATCAACTGCATATCCAGATAGAAGCCTTGCGAAGCATCGGTCAGATAGCAACTGAAAGTGACATTGCCGTGCATGGGCCACACACCCGGCATGGGCGTCCATGCTTCCACTTCCGATTTCATTTCGATGTTCTTGAGATTGTCGTACTTGAAATACAGTTCCTTCTCCTCGGCAGTGCAATATTCATAATTGCGATAAAAATCTTTGATACGATAAATCAGGATATTGTTTGGAAAGCGTAATTTCTTGACTTCGTAAACAATGCCGTTGGACACTTTGATGGGATTGTCCAGATCGAGGCTTTGTTCTTCTACTCTCCACTGACGATCGTAAATGGACTTGAGATCGACAAACTTTTCGTCGTCGTTGTCGATCAGATCGGAGGCTTCGTACATCTTATCGTAAAAAGCCACCTCAAGAATCCAGCGCATCAGCACCTCGCGGTCGCGGGTCATGTCCCAAGCTGCCAGAGCACTGTCGGCTTGCGCCATAGCCTGAGCGATGACATCGTTGGAAAACAACAGCATAGTAGCCGTCAGCGACTCACTGCTCAGGCTAAAGTTCTTGGCATCGAAAAAGTCGTTGGTATAAATCCAGACGGTGTCGTACAAGGTGTTTCCGGTAGCATCGATACCGATAGGCTTACTGTTATTCTTATCGAACAGCTTACCGCCGGAAGCCAGCACCATGTCCTTGAACAGACTGTATTCCTCAGGCAAATCGTTGATATAATCCTGCAGAGAGATGGGTGTTTCTATCATCGCGTCCAACACATAAATGTAACCATCGGTGGTTTTGACTACTTCTTTTACGGGCGAACCGTTAAAAGTAATATGTGTCAAATCGCCCAACAATCCAAGCGAGTCGATACCGACGGTAACAAATTTCTGATGCCACATCAGCACACGCTCACCGTGATAAAGGTTGCTTGGCGACAAACAAATATCGGTGACGTGCGAATGGGCAATATATTCTGCTCTCTCGGCTTCAGGAGCTTTGAATGCGTCGTTTTCTACCATCAGCAAAGTGTGCAACTGTCCTTTTTTCTGCAGCATGTCAAACACCTTGTTGTCTTGTAAAAACTGATACATATCGCTCAAATGCCTGCTATCGTTGCCCGACAGGTATTCCTGAGTGGTTTGACTAACCATGATAAGCTGCTCGTTGGTTATGGTCGTCTCCGACTGATAATAATGCTGTTGCCAATTTCCGTCGCAAGCAGTCAGACAAAGAAGCAGACAGCCGGTTAAACAAATGCGGTTTATCGTTTTCATAAGCCTTTATTCTATGGGAGTGAAGGTGATACAATCGAATTGCAGACTGAATCTGCTGTTGGTGCTGGCAGCGGGATCCATCACCACAAATTTGAAGTCGTGGGTGGAAGTCTGCTCAAACTCTACTTCGTCGTACAAAGTAGCTGTATACACTTTGGCAACATTTCTGGGAACGGTGGTGTATGGCGTCACACTCTTGAGATTTTCGCCATCTATGGTCATCCTTATCATACCGCCGTTGCCGTCTGTCATCTGACGCATAAAGTTGTGGTCGCTCAAATAAACGAAATTCAGTTCCACTTTATATTTTCCACGCACCAAAGTCGGGGTTTTCATCGAAACGGAACCCATATAACCCAGATTGAAGACCACGCGGTCGTATTTGAGACAATCTCTCAGATTGTTTTTGCAAGTGACATAGGTAATGTAAGCGTAACTGCTGCCTCCTACACCCGATTCCGACACCACATAATCGTAGGCGCCGCATTTGGTGATGTCTATTTTCTTTTCGGACGACACGGGTTCGGCCGGTTGATATTCTTCAGGGCCCGCAGATTCAATCACCGTGTTCTTGACCTCGATGTAGTTGGCCAAATCCCAAACCACAATCGAAGGTTTGGGTTCCCAAACGGGCAAATAGGCATCTATTTCGTGCAGATAACCGTTCTTACACAGGACGTCGCAATATTCTTCCACAAAACGGGTGGGTAAAATAGCACTATCCAGGATGTTGAATTGCCAATCGCCCGCTGTGGTATCTACCGTTATCATAAAGACCTGGTTTTTAGCAGAAGTTTCCCAAATGCGCGAAGTGTCGCCCGACATTTCCTTGAGGTCTGCCAAAGTGTAATTATTGGTCAGAATGTGGTAGGCAACGTATTCGTTCAGTGCATTATCCGGTTCAGTGTAGTCGGTTCCCGCGGACAATTTGGCTACCAAATCGTTGAAAGATTGAATATTGTTTCTCTTGAAGCCTTCGTCCGATACGGCCAGCAATGCGTAAGCACGTCTGTTTACCACATAACCTCCACCCTCTTGAGGCACGGTGTCGTAGATGGTATGGAGTTGTTGTGTCCAAGCGGTTGCGTCGAGAGCTGCTTTCATGATACCATAGCGGCCGTCTTCTACCAGTTTGTCGTAAACACTCTCCACCAGAGGGGTAAGCACTGCATCGACGTAATACATCAGCGCATTGTAGGCATGCACGCCCGATTCTGTGGTACGGGCCAGTCCGCCAAAGATAAACTGCCCCGGATTCAAAGTGTCGATGGCCACGCTGATGACATCGCCGTTCAGGTTGTTCAAAGAGTTCTTTAATTGCATCGACTCCACCCTGATGGAATCCAACATGGTATGATGCAGAATCAATGCTTTGGCGTAATCCTTGCCCAAATCTTCGATGCCCGACACGCCGCGTTGTTGATAAAAGGCAAAAACGGCCTCATTGTCGGGAACCAGCAGCGTAAAAGCTTGAGTGGCCTGGTTCAAGGCATTGTACATATCGGAATAACGCAAAATCTTTACCCATTCCGAGTGGTTTTCGTTTTTTTCCAAAGTTTTGGAAGCGGGATTATCGTCGAATATCTGATAAACACTGTTCAGTTTGTCGTCTTGACAAGCCGCCAGCAACAACGCGACCGCCAGAGACATGAATATTTTTATGCTTGTCTGTTTCATAAGGCTTGTCATTTAGTGGTTTTATAATACGGATTTTGAACCAAATTTTCGTTCACCGAAATTTCACTGTACGGAATAGGCATGTACCAGGCGTTTTCGTCCATCAACACCGATTTGATCCACTCGTCTTTGGTGGTCTGGTTGCTCTCGATGATTTCGTTGATGAAGCGTTCTTTGTAAACACCGTCGCCCTTGTCGTAGCGTCCCATCCGGAGCAGATTGTACCAATGCTTACCCTCGGCCAGGAACTCCATGGTCCATTCGTTCATAACAGCGTCGAGCATCACCATTTCGTCGGTTTCGCTGACATTGATATTAACCGAATCCAAACCTGCGCGCTGGCGAATCCGGTTAACCAAATCCAATGCTGTTTGCCAGGACTGCGTACCTCCCTTCATTACCAAAGCTTCTGCCTTGGTCAGCATAACATCGGGCACACGATACAGTATAAAGTTGGCATCCTGAGCGGGACGCGTGTTGCCTCTGTCGGCAATATCGGTGCCCATGTATTTCCATACCGACAGGTAATTGGCTGTTCCGTATTTGGTCTGGTCAGCCGCATCGGACACAAAGGTGCCAAAAATCATACGCCCCACCCGGCCGTCGGTAGCCCAACCGTTTCTAATCGAATTGGCCATGACTTCGTCGGTTTCGGCAATCAATTTAGCCTTGAGATGATCGGTAACCTTCAACGTGGATGAGGCTCCTACCGAGAACCACGAACCAAAGTTGTTGGTTTGAGACATATGAGTTTCCCAATTCAACTCAAAAATACTTTCGTTGGAATTGCCCGGATAGAAAATTTCGTACCATTTGGTCATATCCGACATAAAGCGAGGACGAAACGAAGTGTCGCCTTCGGGTGCATCCAGAATGTAATTGCAATATTGGATGGCTTCGTCGTAGTCGTGGTTCCACAAGCAGGCATCGGCCATCAGGGCATACAAGGCCCATTTAGTGGCACGGCCTTTGGTTTGCCAGGTGTAACCGTCGGTGTCTTCGTATATATCCTTGGCTGCACCCGTTGCAAGCGCCTTTTCGATATCGTCCTTGATTTGCGCAATGATCTCGGTTTCGCTCGATTTGGGTGTCATGTAATCGGCATCGTCGTTGACAAAAGCCTCGACCACCAAGGGCACCTCGCGAAAGTTCTTAACCAAAACCAAATAGCAATAGGCACGTTGGAAGTATGCTTCGCACAAATGCGATTTCATCACACTTTCGTAATAGGTTTCGTCTTCGGTTGTTACCGAGGGCGCGTATTTCAACACACTGTTGGCCATACCTATCACCTTATACAGGGAAGCGTAATCGCAAATGCCCGACGAAGGTGTCAGGTTGAAGTTTTGCAGATAGCTGTGTTGGCTGTTGCTCGAATACAGAGCACCTCCGCGCACCTCGCCCCATACCAGCATGGTGGGTACTGCCTGACGCATATAGTAATAACCGGAGGCTACCACCGCTTCTACGTCCTGACGGGTTTTCCAGTAATTATCGGTGACTTGTTCGTTGTTGGGCAGAATATTCAGCCACTCGTTGCAAGAACTGAGTGTCAGGGCCAACAAGGTCATCGTCGTCAAAAGAAATCTATTCATTGTTTTCATTGTGTGTACCCTCCTTAAAAATTCAAATTAAAACCAAATGCCAAACGCTTGGTCACAGGCGTGGAGGCGTTATCTCTGATCAAACTCGTCGCCGAAGAAGGAATGCTGACTTCGGGGTCTTGTCCCGTATAGTTGGTCCAAGTTAACAAGTCGTAACCCGTACAGAAGAAACTCAAGGTGTTGATGTTGTACTTTCTCAGAAAATTGCGCGGCACATTGTATGTCAAAGACAAAGTCTTAAGACGAATAAACGAGGCATCTTCTACAAAACGGTCGCTGCCTAAGTAATTGTAACCCATACCATACAATGCACGCGGTATATTGGTCGAAGCGGCATCGCCCGGACTGCGCCAGCGACTCAACACGGCCGTACTCTGGTTGTTGGTGCCGTACATGCTTTCCAGGTCCATACAAGCTTGATTGATGATTTTTTGTCCGACACGATCGTAGAAGAAAGTTGTCAGCGACCAGGATTTATACCTCAGGTTAAAGCCGAAACCACCATAGAATTTGGGGTTGGAATTGCCCAAATATACGATATCGTATTCGTTGATTACACCATCGTAATTGATATCCTGATAGCGTGCATCGCCGGGAAATACGGTGGTGGAGCCATTCTTCATTACAATGGGCCTACCTTTGTAGTCGTGCATCACTCGGCCTTCTTCGTCGAGTGCATAAGTTTCTTCTTTATTGTCGTACACACCTAAATAACGGTAGCCATAGAACGAACCGATGGGGTCGCCCTCTATCACACGCACGGCATAATTACCGTTGCCAAATGTGTAGTTTTCTTCCTTCATATTAGCAGGTAATTTCTCTACCTTGTTCTCGTTGTGACTGATATTAAAGTTGAAGCTCAATTTCCAGTCGGCCGTGTTGATGGCATTGTAAGTTATACGGAATTCGTAGCCCTTGTTGCTCAGTTCACCGCTATTAAAGTACCTAATGCTGGTGTAACTGGTGGACGAAGGAATGCTGACGTTTCCAAGCAACAAATCGCTGGTGTATTTATTGTAATGGTCGAACGTAAAGCCCAATTTTCTAAAGAATTCCAGGTCGAAACCATAGTTCCACTCGCGCGAGGTTTCCCATTTGAGTTTATCGAGCTGGATGCGGACAGGATAAATGGCCGGCATACTCATATATTCCCCTAAAGACTGATATGCACCCAGGTACATCGATGCGCCCGAAGGAGCATTACCACTCCAACCTAAACCGACACGCAATTTACCCTCGGTGAGCCAGGGATTGTCCCTGTCGCGTATAAAAGGCTCTTCGTGGATATTCCATGCCACACCGAATGCAGGGAAAGTACCAAAGCGTTCGCTCTTACCCATGGCAGAGTTACCTTCGCGGTTGACGGTAGTCCTGAAAACATACCGGCGATCGTAGGTATAGACCCCTTGAGCCACTGCACGCACACTGCGTACTTGCGAAAAACCCGAGCCGATACTGCTTACCACACTTCCCGCTACCGGGTCGCTCAAATTGGGCGATGCATTGCCACTGGTAGCACTAGTGTAACTGTAACTGTCGTTTTGCGACATATTGGCCAAAACGGTAGCCACCACCGCATGAACATCTCTAAAAGTCTTGTTGTACAATAATTTGTGCTCTGTTTGCAAGGTCATTCTATCTGAGAAAGCATCGGTACTCTGGTTGGCATAGTTGCTGGTCCAGAGTACGCCCGTAGCTTCTTGCGGAATGAATTTGCGGTTCTTGGAAGTACGCATATTCATCGACACATAACCTTTGTACATCAGACTGAAGGGGAAAACATATTGCACGTTCAAAGTCATTTTTTCTTCGCGCTGCATGGTTCTATTGAAACCCATCTCTGCCATTGCCACGGGGTTATAATGATAACTGCCGTTGAAGGCGCCCTGGAAATCTTCGTTCTGACGACTGAAATAGCTCGGCAAGGCTTCGCCCGTGAAATCGTCAATGTAGTAGGGACTTTTGTTGGGCATTTTGCGTTGTGCCTCGGAACGAAGCGTCGAAAGTGCATTAGCATCCCTGTTGGTCTGTGTATACGTAAACTCGGTGTTTACCATAAGACGCTCGCTAAAATCGTAACGAATATTGAACGAGGTGTTGAAACGATTCAATGCGGTTCCCACCGTGGTCCCCGTTTCGTTCAGATAACCCAGGGAATAACGGTAAGTAGCCTTGTCGCCACCTCCCGACAGCGAAAAGTTATTGTCGGTGGTGTAAGCATTCTGACGCACATAGTCCAACCATTTGGTATTCACATTGTACTCATCAAAATACTGCCAGTCCCTGACATAATTGATATCGTAGGTATTGAACAATTGTTCCAATTCGTTTCTGGCCGATGTCAAACCCTTGGCATTGGCGGCATTCCAAATGGCATCCTGCATCAAAGCCACATACTGATTACCATCGAGCAAAGGAATAGGATCGGGTTCAAACTTGGTGGTAAACTTGCTGTTGAAACCAAAAGTGGTCTTGCCTTTTGAACCTCTTTTGGTGGTAATCAACAAGACACCATTGGCACCCTTAGTACCATAAATAGCTGTAGCAGAAGCATCTTTCAATACCTCGATCGATTCGATGTCGTAGGGTGCAATGTTGAGCAAGGCGCCAAAGTCTTCTTCGTTGGCCGTGGCAAAATTGAAATCGTCGGCGATATCGACGTGATAAGGAATACCGTTGACCACAATGAGCGGCTCCGACGAAGCGTTCAATGAATTGACGCCACGAATACGAATGGCACTGCGCGCGCCCGGGTCGCCGCCCACCACAATATCCACACCCGCCAACTGGCCTTGTAGAGCTTCGGTAATATCGGAAACAGGCGTACTCTGCACAATATCCGACATTTCAATTTTTTGCGTCGAAGAAGTCTGCTCCGTGAACGAAATACCCAATTCGTCTCTGTCTACTCTCCTGCCCGTCACTTGTACTTCGTCCAGACTTTTGCTGTCGGGTTCCATACGTACATTCAAAACCTTTTGTCCCGTATAGTCGATCGTTTGGGTTTTCAGGCCGATGTAGGAGAATCGAATGCGCGGTTCCTTTTCGTAAGCAGGAACAACGATACTGTATTGTCCGTCGATATTGGTAATGGCACCTGTTATATAACGGTTATTGGAACTGACCACCACGACATTCGCATTATAGACAGGCTCTACTTTGCCGTCGTACAATTCGGTGACCGTACCCGTCACCACCGTATTTTGAGCTTGTAACTGCGGCCAAACCAATACAGCGACCAACACTATCAAAAATATCTTTATTTGTTTCATAATGGCCAATTTATAACAAGATGTCGTTGATTAAATGGAAAGCACCGTCGCTGTACGAGAAAGGCAAGGAATGGAATTTTTCGGTATTGTGCAAAGACACTTCCGCTCCTTTTATGCCATCTTTGTCGGTCAGACTAACGGTGAGCGTCGTACCCGTATCGGTGATATTGAGTTTGTAAGCTCCCGATGTATCGAAACTGCCTTTCATGCCGCTGCCCGGATAAGGATAAACGCTGAAAGGAGTCAAATCGCTGATAATAAAATAACTGCGAAGATAATTAGCCAGCAGCGCTTTGTTGGGGTTACCGATCAGTACCATATCGTCGGAAACGCTGCACTTGTCGCAACCGGGGATCTCGGTGATACGCGCTTTGATGGCTTCGTTGGTAGGCACAAAAGCTATGAAACGAGCATCATCCATCACTATTTTTAATTGTTGTTCCTCGACCAATCCAGCCTTGCTGAGCAATTGTGAGAACAAATAATAAGGATAAGTGTTGTCGTTGCAAACCGCAAGGGTGCGGTTCAGGCCTTCGTCCTCGCCCGGCATAAAAATACTCGGAGCAGTGTAGGTGTAAACGCTTCCGTTGTCCCATTTGCCCCCGTTGGGCTGAGCTGGGTTCATTTCGAGGGGAGCAAAATCGAAGTAAATTTCGTCGACGTAGGTGGGATTCAACTGTTTATTAAACAAGGCACTGGTGGTAATTTTGCCATCGTACAGATACCAATAGTTGAATGCCGTATTGGTTTCTACCACCTGAAAACCGGTAGTCGATAGTTGGTTTACCGAAGATGACACGTTCATATTAACCATATCGCGCATGGTTCCAACGCTCATGGCGGCATAATTGCCGTCGTCGCCAATCACTTGCAATTCATGACGACCGCCCGCTATCGTTTCGAAACGTATGGCGGCACCGCGGAACTGAGCCGTATCGGGAATCAAAGCCACAAATTCGGTGTTTTGAGAAGCCAATGCCAACACCAAATCCGAGCCGTCTAAAGCATATAAATAAGGTAAGAATCGTTTATCACGAAAAGCACTGCCTATCACCGAAGAGAAAATGGCGGGAGGCGTCATCCGGTCCATTCCGTACAGAGCACCGTTGCAGCACATTTGCCTCCAGGTTACCTGGTCGGGATCGATGTTGACGGGCGTGCCGTAAACGGTCTTGATCAAACCCTTCTTGATTTCTTCGGGAAAGGCTACCACGTCGTCACTTCCAAAGGTCTGGCTGATAAAGTATTGCAAAATAAGCGGATCTAATTCGTTCAGATTACTGTAACCGCAACCGGGCGTCCAATAAGTAGTGAAAAAGTTCTGAACAGCATCGTTGGAGGGCGCAAACAAATTATATCCCACACTCGACAACCTGTCCATGGCAGTATAATCGGTCACCGGCCACTCGCAGGCTATGTTCACTAAACCGGGATGAGTGTGCAGATACAAGGTTTGTCCATTGCCAAAATCGGTAGTCAATTCGGGTTCTTCCTGATACTCACCGTAAGAATTGAACAACTCGAAAAAGATGGAATAATCGGCGTTGTTTTTCAACTCGGTGTATATGGTTTCGAGCGGATCCAACACCTGACTGATATGGTAAAGATAACCGTTATCGGTAATGACATGATCGTCGTCTATCACTGACGCGTTCGACACATTGAAACCATCGATCTTTCCTGTGTGACGGCTGCCCGTCCACTCGGTATTGGGGAAAAAGTACTCGTAGTTGTATTTGGGGTCGATGCCTCTGGTAGCAAACAACTGTGTGTTGAAAACTGGAATAAACCGTTCAAAATGATATACGCGTACAGAGTCTTTTCCGTCCCATTCCATAGAAATGGGGTCGGCGCTTTTGGTGCGAAACTTGTAATAGCAGCCCGCATTCACCAACAAGGCTTCGGCGGAGGCTTCGTCGCCTTCTATCGGACGGAAATTAACTAAATTATCCCAGTTGAATGCATAATAAAGCAAATGAAATCCTATCAACTTAGAAAGCTGTTCCGGGTTCTCTGCATGCATTTGGTCGATGCCGGCATAACCTGCTTTTTGCAGATAGGCCGTGAAGGCAGAATCGTTGGGGGCCATCACCGTCAGGATGCTCTTGCCTTTTACAATGGGAGCGTAACCCGCCAAATCTACACCGCGCAAAAACATCGTGTAGTTGCCCTCGTCTTGAAGCACCTCGTAGGCGCTTCCCTTTAACCAGTCGGGGGGAGCATAATGCGGACGGTTGGCCAGTTCCTCCTGGCAAGAAGTCAACACTGTCAGCAGTAGACAGATCCCCGTCAAACTAAAAAAGAAGATTCTTTTTCTCATTGTTTAAATAGTTTATGTTGTTGCTTTAATATACCATAACTTTTTCGATGCGGACACTGCCGTCCTGATATTTCTTTTTGACAATAAACAGAGCAGGCGACCCCGTGTAGGGAGGCTCCATGCCTAGGGGCAGGCCTTCCAGACTGAAATATTGTTCGCTTACGGGAACCACGCTTACCTGAGGCAAGGCCGTGTAACCCTTCTCACGAACATAAATCTTACCCGTGGTAAACAATTCGGACAAATCCCATTCCTGCGTTTCCGAAGGTTCGGCAGGTTCAACGGCAGAAATGCTTCCGCTCAGAGTCACACCCGGCGCAAACGTAAAGACGGTAAACGAACTATTGTTGGGAATGTCTATCGTCACATCGGTCATGTCCAATTCGAGCGTACCGTTTAATGTACTGTTAGCGGCAAATTTAATTCTGGCAGCGTTATTCAATATCTGTTTACGATACAAGGGCACCTGGATTATACCTCCGTTGAGTAAGTTCAAACCACCATTCAGTGTAAAGACATCCGACTTATTAAAAAGCGTGTCTCCCACAGCGACTTTGCCGCCATTGTTTACAGTGACTCTGCCTTTGACCGAACCCTTGCCGCAAAGCGTACCACCATTGTTCACCGCGATGGCTCCGTTGCCTGTCAGTGAACCATTTACCACCAAACGACCTCCGTTGACCGTGGTGCTGCCCGAATAGATACTCGTACCTGCCAGTCGCCAGTCGCCAGTTCCCACTTTTTGAATGTGAGTGGTACAATCATAATTAGCAGCACTGCAGCGGTTGTCGATGACGCCCCAGAAAGTTTCGTCGGTATTGGCACCGCCCACAATCCAGGTCATGGTAGTGTTTCTGGTGTTCTTGCTCGCTCCCGACAAATAAGTACCCGATGCACCCGACAATCCGCCCAAATAGTAAGTGGCTGCCGCTTTCCAGCAAATCACGCGGGTATTGCCACGTAATTCGACCACTGCGTTGGGAATACCAATGCCGTTGTACAGCATCAGTTGCGAACCATCCGAGCTGGAACTCATACCCCTGGCGATGAGTTTACCCGTAAAGCCGTCCCAGCTTTTACAGATGTATTCGCGAACATATGGAATCTGGTATTCGATGATACCGTCGCCCGTCACGACATTGTTAATGGAACAGTTGCGATTGGGTGCAAAATAAGAATAGGTGCCCGATTCGGCGTGAATAGGGAAGGAATAGGTTTCGTAGTTGTTGCTCTCGCCTTTGGTGCTGAGTTTTCCACCCGCCAAAATCAATTGAGACGATTTTCCAAGTCCGACTTTACTGATCTCGGTGGTACTCAAATAAATACTGCCGCCATTTTCCAAACGGGTGGGACCTTCGTAACCAAAAAACGAAGTGCTGCCCACGCTGATTTGTCCGCCTTTGACGGTGACACCGCCCGTACCTTCCAAAGTACCGGTCATCGTTACTGTGGCGCCACTGCTGATATTAAATATGGTGTTTTGATAGACTTTGGCCGAACGATTGGTCGATGTGTTCCCACCGGTGTATTCCCAGCAACCTCCGTCCCAAATCCAGTTCTGTGCAAATTCCTGTGAGGCTCCTATACTACTGTTCTCACCACCGTTTTTGAGCGTGGCGAAACGCAACACGCCACTGTGAAGGGCCGTTGCACCCGTATAAGTGTGAGCCGCCGAACCCATGTCGAGCTTGCCTTTTCCGAACTTATTGACCGAAGTCCCTTCGCCCGCAATAGCTGCCCCCGCCAAGGTCAGGTCGTGGTCTTGCCCTACCACGACGGTTTTGGGCGAAACCACCGAGTCTATGGTAATAGTAGCGCTCTCGGAAGGAGTCAGCAAAACAGCGGTGCTGTCGGTATAGACATTTTCACCCCAATTCAAATCGGTAAAATTCCATGCGCCCGAGGCGATATTCCAAATCAAATCGGGTTCGTAGCTATCCCATTCCACCATAGGTACGTATTCGGGTTGGGTTTTGGCTTCCAGAACCGACGAATATTCCGAGAAATGGTTACCCTCTGTTTTGAAGGCTCTGACGCGGAAAGAATAAGCTGTGGCAGGCATCAGGTTCTTGACGGTGCAAGCGACCGAACCCGTTCTCTCTCCGGCGGCACTGCCCGGAG